>ERZ1066127.419-NODE-419-length-23012-cov-12.500022_pt1 | contig 23012 bp, 20 predicted proteins | sample MGYA00382774_ERZ1066127 | MGnify/ENA primary metagenome ERZ1066127 (study PRJEB33369, sample SAMEA5778357) | biofilm metagenome | biome: Industrial cooling water; feature: Water cooling tower basin; material: Biofilm | place: United Arab Emirates | collected... | reverse complement strand
ACCGCCAGGTGAGCTTGCAAAGCAGCACCCATCCGCAATACGGCGCCAGCGGAGCTTCGAGTCTGATTGATGGCCTTTTGGGAAGTGAAAACTGGCGCAAAGGCGATTGGTTAGGCTTTTTCGGACAGCCCTTAAAGGCCGAATTGCTGTTCGACCAGCCTACCCCGGTGCAGCAGCTCGGCTTGCGTTGCTTGCAAGAAACCCGCGCCTGGATTGTGTACCCTACCCGTGTGAGCTTCTACGGTTCTAGCGATGGCAAACGCTTTGAATTGCTGGGTACGGTGAACAACAGCGTACCCGCCGACGATTATGCGGTGCAAACCCAAACCCTCTTACTCCAGCTGAAAGAAGCCAAAAACTTCAAGGCATTAAGGGTGGTGGCTGAGCCTTTGGGACCATTGCCTGCCTGGCATTTGAGCGCTGGTGAGCAAGCCTATATTTTCGTGGATGAGTGGATTGTACGGTAAGCTAAATTCATTGGTATAGGCGGGCTGTTTGTGTTTCGAATGCGTCTTGCCTGTGTGCACAGGTTTGGGAGATTGTTACGAATTCAATAGATCCGCGAAAATCAGCCCAATCTGCGTGTTCCGCATTCTATTTCGGATGCGTGGATTTTCCGTTACTGACAGGCACAGCAGCTCCAATGAGAAATTGTCGCTCTTTATGCCGTATATACAGGGCTTTGGGCACATCACGCTCGGTTTTTCTATCATCCTACCGCCCCTCTGGGGTTAGCAATGCTGAAGCCCCAAAGGGGCGAAACGATTGTAGCAAACATGGATAAAACAGCCCCAAAGCCTTGTAGGGCGATATAGTGAAGTTCTTTTGGATCCAATCCGTTTGTCTTTTCAGCCGCAAATAAAGAAAAGCCTGCAACGCTTATACAATCAATTAACCTCCTTTTACTAAATTTGGAGATGCGCGTCCGCTTTATTGTTTTCTTTTTACTGCTTTTCCCCTTTTCCATTTTAGGTCAAGCAGGTTTTCCACCTGCCGGTTTTGTGTACGACGACCTTTCGGTAAGTCGCATAGAGGTATTCATGCATCCCGACAGCCTCAACCACATGTTGGCGCCTGCTAATTTGTACACCGACCATGAATATCCTGCCTCGATGGTATTTGTCAGGGGACCACGTCGCGATTCAATTGCTTTGGTCGGCATACGCTTACGTGGTAATTTTTCGAGAAGTGCTGCCAAAAAATCGTTCCGCATATCGGTCAATACCTTTGTGTCGGGACAACGATACGAAGGCTACAAAAACTTTAACCTGGTCAGCGGCTACAACGATTTGAGCATCTCGCGCAATAAAATTTATGCTGATATGGCTCGCGGACTCAAAACTGTGGCCTCCAGGGTTGGACACACCGAATTTTACATCAACGGTCAATACCGCGGTTTGTACATGAATGTAGAAGTGGTGAATGAAGATTTTGTCCAAGTGCGTTATGGCAATCAGCATGGCAACCTGTACAAATGCCTATTTCCGGCCGATTTGGTTTTTATTTCAAACGACCCCAATGCCTACAAATTCATGTCGAATGGCAGGCGACCTTATGAACTTAAAACCAATACCCAAGCCGATAATTACAGCGATTTGGCTCATTTCATCCGGGTATTAAATCAAACGCCGGCTAATGCCCTTGTTTGTGCACTCGATTCTATTTTCAATTTAGAGGACTATTTGTTGAACTTGGCCATAGATATCACCGCAGGTCATTGGGATGGCTATTACAACAAAAACAATTTTTACCTCTACCAAAACCAGCGCGACAAACGCTTCGAATACATTCCCTACGATACCGATAACACCTTTGGCATTGATTGGATGGGAATAGATTGGGCTACAATTTCACCTTACAACTTCAAACCCAACCAGCCACGTCCATTCTACGAAAAAGTGATGGCCAATGCCGAAACCAAGGCCATTTTCGACTTTTATCTAAAGAAAGTTAGCCAATACGTACAAAGTCCGGCATTTTTGGCTCAAACCGATAGCTTGCGGCTGCGTATCACACCAGCCGCTTTAGCCGATACTTACAAAGCGATGGCTTATGGTTTTACCAATGCACAATTTCAGCAGGCATTTACACATACCAACCCGATACAACACGTAAAAAAGGGCATTTTCCCCTTTTTACAACAAAGAAGTCAAAACAACCTGCAAGCCATTCCGGCCAATTTCAACATTGCCCCCATCGTACACCGTCCAAGAATTCAGTATTTACGTGTAGGGCAAAGACCTCATGTGTTGGTCAAGGTGGAAGATGAAAATCTCTCAACCGTTCAAGTACATGCCAATTATACCATCAATGGCCAACAACAACAGCTTGCCTTGTTCGATAACGGGATGGTAAATGATGGTTTGCCTGGCGATGGCTGGTATGGCGGATGGTTGCCAATCACTACAGACGCAGCGCAGTTGCAATTGCGTGTACAAGCACGCGATGAGTTTCAAATGCTGCGGACAAGGCCCTGCAATCCCATCCAAGTCCAACTTACCGAAGGAGGTCCTTTGATGATCAATGAACTGATGGCCGACAACAGCCGGGGCATCCGCGACGAAGCCAATGCAGCGAGCGACTGGATTGAGTTATACAACAACAGCGATGCACCTTACATTGTCACAGGCCATACACTAACCGATAATCCGGCAAATCCTGCAAAATGGACTTTCCCCGACGACACCATTGCACCATATGGCCACTACTTGGTTTGGGCCAGTGGTATTACAACCAGAGGTCCTCGGCACACCAATTTTGGATTGGCTAAATCGGGTGAATATGTGGGTGTGTATCGTTCACAGGGCAATCAATATGCGCTTTTAGACAGTGTGAGTTTTGGTCCGCAACTCGAAGATGTGTCGTATGGCCGAAGTGGTGATGGCGGCTTTTATTGGACCAGCTTTGGTGCACCTACCCCCTTGGCATCGAACGGCTTCGCCAGCGCCACAGCAGCGCTGAACATGGGCAGCTGTCGCGTCTACCCCAATCCAGGGGGGGCAGAAAGCAAACTTAGCTTTCCTTCAGGTAATTTTGAGTTACTGTTATGCTATGACCTGCAAGGTCGTGAATTGTTCCGGAAAACCTTGTCTGCTTTAGATGAGGCCATAGATTTAGATATGCCACTCCAAGCAGGAAACTACCAATTAGTACTTCAAGGCCGGTCGGGCAGACAAGTACTGCGTTGGTTACGGCTTCCGTAAAATTTACTTTTTTTTAATATCCATTTAAACTTAATTTCACACTGACAGTCGGAACTTATTTCTGTCGCAGATGATGAAATTTTTTACGTTACGCCCGCTAAGCACGGGTCTTTTATTTCTTGGGTTCTCTTTTTTTGTGGAAGCACAAAACTTACCTCCGACCTATTATTTCTCCTCGGATGGGCGCGTGCTTTACCAAGGCGGGAAAGATGACACTGGGTTTTACAATCCCTTCCTTGTAAAAACAGTGCGTTTGCAATTTCCACAAAGCAATTATTGGTCGCTATTGCAGTCGAATTACGCCAGTGAAACCAATATTCCTGCGAACCTGCAATATGAAGGTGTGACATACGACAGTGTTGGGGTCCGATTCAGGGGAAATACATCGTACACCAGCATTTCAGCTTCGCAAAAAAAATCGTTTGCCATTGAAATGGACTGGAAGGACAGCAGTCAAACCTTGATGGGCTACCGCAACCTCAAGTTCAACAATGCGCACCAAGATGCAAGTTTTATGCGTGAGGTATTGTACAACCGCATGGCCAACCGCTATATGCCCATCGGCAAGGGCAATTACATCAACCTTTTCATCAACGAACAATCTTGGGGAATCTATCCCAATGTACAGCACCTCGACAAGGTATTTCTTGAAGAATGGTTCTTCAGCAACGATGGCGCTCGTTTTCGAGCTAATCCAGAAACCGGCAGCGGCGTAGGTGGTGGTTGGGGCGACGGTACGGCGGGCATGAATTACCGCGGTCCCGATACCAACAGCTACAAAACTTACTACAGCCTCAAATCAAGCGACATCGATTACCCATGGAGCAAACTGGTAACCGCGTGCCATCAACTCAGTTTAGCCACTGCTGCCAACCGCGATACTTTGCTCAAGTACCTTGATGTAGACCGTGCTTTGTGGTTTTTGGCTGCCGAAAACATCTTTGCCGACGACGACAGCTATGTAATGAAAGGCAAGATGGATTATATGGTGTATTACGAACCAGAGAGTGGCAGGACTTTCCCTTTTGAATACGACGGAAACAGCACCTTTTTAACCAGTGCCGCCACCAGCACCAGCTGGACCCCCTTTAAAAATGTTACCAACGCCAACTATCCCCTGCTCAATAAGCTGCTCAACATTCCAGAATGGCGGCAGCGTTACCTGGCCCACTACCGCACCATATTAAACGATCGATTTACGCCAGCCTATGCACATCCGCTTATTGATAGCATCAATGCGCAAATCGCGGCCTTGGTGGCTGCCGATCCCAAAAAGCTCTACACTACAACGCAATACACTTCCAGTGTTACAGGCTTAAAAACCTTTGTCACCAACCGCCGAAATTACCTATTATCCAATGCTGAAGTAGCCCAGTTGGCCCCCGTTATACAGCGGGTTGACATCTTCAACCAGCAACAGCAACTGTGGGGCAGTCCACTTCAAGGCCAGGCTGTGCGGGTACAGGTTAAAGTGGGGAGTACGGTGGCTGTACAGCAAGTTTATTTGTACTTCAGCAACCGGCTGACAGGCATATTTACGCGTATTCCCATGTTTGACGACGGTTCACACAACGACAGCTTGGCTGGCGATGGCATTTATGGTGCTGACATACCCGGATTTTCCGCCTTTACACGCGTTCGTTTTTACGTTGAGGCCATTGCAGCCAATACAGCTGGTTCTGCCAGCTACATGCCCGAAGGTGCTGAGCATGATGTGTTCACCTACGAAGTTGGCAGCAGTGCAACAACTGACGGGGTGGTCATCAATGAGTTTGTGGCAGCCAACGGCAATGGAGCACGCGATGAATTCAACGAACGCGACGATTGGGTTGAATTTTATAACAACGGTAGCCAAGCGAAAAACATGAGTGGCTGGTTTCTGAGCGACAACATCAACAACAAAACCAAATGGCGCTTTCCTAATGGACTTGTACTTCCCGCCGGCGGTTATCTCATTGTTTGGGCTGATGACAGCGTGGCTCAGGGAAATTTACACGCTTCATTCAGGCTATCGGCTGCAGGTGAGGATTTGGTTCTGAGTGATTCATTAGAAAATGTGGTAGATCAATTAAGCTTTGGACAGCAAAAACAGGATACCGCATGGGCGCGCATTCCGAATGGCACCGGGAGTTTTCAATTCCGCCTGCCCACCTTCGCTGCCACCAACGATTTTGCTACCAGTGTGGTAGAAAAAAGGCCTACGCCACTGCTGGTGCTTTATCCAAACCCTACACGCGATTTGCTAAACATTCGCACAGGCGATGCTACAAGTCCATATGACCTGATGCTATACGACTTACAAGGCAAGCTATTGCGCAATGAAACTGTTGAAGGCATTTACACGCTCGATGTACAAGCGTTACCGGCAGGCATTTACCTTGTACAAACACGTCAAAATGGCCTGATTCAATTCAAACGTTTTGTGAAACAATGAGGAAATATTCAGCATTGCTGCTCTTGGGTGCGCTATTTTTTGGCGGTTGTACACCCGACGCAGGTTTAGGCGGCATGGCCACGGTAACGGGCGTGGTAATGGTTGAGGATTGGAATTCGACATTCACCAACATCAACAGTATTTACCCTGCCATGCGGGAAGATATTTTTCTCGTTTTTGGCGATGAGCCTACTTTTGGAGAAGATGTTGAAACCCATTTCGATGGCACTTACCGTTTCCAGTACCTCTATCCGGGCAAATACACCTTGTATGCTTATTCCGACCGCCTAGCAACCCCTGGTAACACCAATACGCGCGAACCGGTAAAACTCAGCTTTGAGATTACCGAAAAACGGCAAATACTCAGCCTCGACACTTTGTTTATTCGGAAATGACTGCTTTGCTGCAAAAATTATATCAGCCCATTTACCTCCATGAATTAGGTGGTAACGAGCTGCTGCAGCGCATTGACCGCAAGTTGGCAGTTCCTGCTTCGCAACTTAACACCTTGCTGCAAGAAGTTGCTCCCTTTTACCGGGCTCTAGAAGTAAATGGTTTACAAGTAAATCCCTACCAAACCGATTATTTCGATACCAGCGATTTACACAGCTACTTTGCCCACCATGGAGGACGAACGCGAAGATTTAAAATCAGGCATCGTCACTATACACAGAGCGATGTGGCATTTTGGGAAGTCAAAGCCCGCTATGCAGCTGGAAAAAGTAAAAAAATGAGGCTAAGCGGCCAGCGTAATGAGGCTGGTTCGCCTGACGTTGTTTCGCTCATTGCTGAACATTCACCCTATCAGTGGCATCATTTGCAACACAGCTTACGCGTCGGTTACGAACGTATCACACTGGTGCATCATTACCAATACGAAAGGGTTACCATTGATACGGCCTTGTGGTTCGAAATGAATGACAAACGCATGGATTTGCCTAGCTTAGCCATTGTAGAAATCAAGCAAGGAAAACATCAATCTTCACCCATGTGGGAAGCCCTTCGCAAGCGCCAATGGGGTGTGCGCTCGGTGAGCAAATATTGTTTAGGAATGGCCTTGCTGCATCCTGAACTCAAACAGAACCATTTTAAACCTACCATTTCGAAATTATTAGCCATTGCCCATGCATCCCCTGTTTCTTGACCTTGTTGCCAGCGATTCAACTTCCTTTGTCATCACCGAAGCACTTTCGGCGAATTTTTTCAGCCGATTTGCCATTAATGCAGCCACTGTTTGGCTACTGATAAGGGGCATTTATTTCAGCGTTTACAAAACGCGGGATTTGTTTTTCACCTTTTTCATCTTCAACCTGGTTATTTTCCTCATTTCGTATGCACTCAATGGTGCCGAGTTGTCAATGGGCGCTGCATTCGGTTTGTTCGCTGTTTTCAGCATGTTGCGCTACCGAACGGAGGACATCTCCATCAAAGACATGACCTATTTGTTTTTGAGCATCGCCATAGGCGTATTGTCGGCCGTTGCCACCGGAGGTTGGCAGCTACAAATTGCCATTTCGGCCATATTGCTGGTCACCACTTACTTGTTGGAAAGTACTTGGCTGTACAAGAAGGAAGTAAGCAAGGTAATTTTTTACGAGCAAATTGCCTTGGTAGCCAAAGAGCGAGAAGCCGAATTGATCGAAGATTTGCGCCTCAAAACGGGATTGCCCATTCACCGGGTGCAGGTTCAAAAACTCGATTTTGTGCGCGATTCAGCCCAATTACGCATATTTTATTACGAAGCATGAAATTAGGCTGGTTGTTGGCTTTGTGGTTGTTGGCAAACTTGCCAGTAAGCGGACAAGTACCCGATGCTGGGGCATGGCTAGGCTACACTGCACGTTTCAAACCAGCGAAAAGATGGGAGTTGGAAGTCGCTCCTGAATTACGACTCAACCAAAACTTCGCGCAAATACACCGGATGTTGGCTGACGTCAGTTTAACCTACAGTCCATTGAAACGCCTCGATCTCAGCGCGGCCTATCGTTTTTCTTGGCGCAACCAAACCTATTTTTGGGATGTACGAAACCGCTTTTTTGCCGATGTAAAATACAGCCAACGGCTTCACAAAAAAATTGATTTAAGTTACCGTATCCGCTACCAATACCAATTTACAGACTTGGCACTTGGCAATGCCGACACCCGCAACAGCGATTTTTTACGGCACAAAGCGACTTTGCAATTCGATTTGCCAAAAAAGCTCACGGCCAATATGGGTGCAGAATATTGGCAACCATTGGCTCCTTGGTTGCAAGGTGTGCAGAACCGCCGCATCAGCGCCTCCTTGGCTTGGGATCAGAACAAACGCCATCGATGGGAAATCGGACTTTTTGAAGAGAAGGCTTTGAATGCAGCACGGCCTGCTACGGCTTATGTGTTCACGTTTGGACACAGGCAGAAGTTTTAGGGGTGAAACACCGAGGTCACGAAGGACACGAAGCTGGTGAAGACGGACTATCCAACATCTATTATGTGTGAAATGGAGTCGCGTTGCCGCGTTCATGACAAGTCACTGCACGTGCTTATAAATCCAAAATCTATTGTCTTTACGTCTATTCTCTTAACTTCTCTTTGCTTAGATTTGACACATGAGTCGTTTACCCGATAACGTTGACACCTATCTTTTGCGCGGCTGTGGTCGCTGTGAGCTGTTTGACAGTCCCGCCTGCAAGGTCAACCGCTGGCGTACCGAGTTGGAGGTACTGCGCGAAATCATGCTTTCAACCGAACTCAAAGAAGAAGTTAAATGGGGGGTGCCATGCTATACGCTTAATGGCAAAAACGTAGTGCTTTTTGGAGCTTTAAAAGAAAGCGTTTCCATCAGCTTTATGAATGGAGCTTTGCTGCATGACCCAGCTGGCATTTTGCAAAAAGCAGGCGAAAACAGCCATGTAGACCGGCTTTTGCGATTCACCAGCATCGATCAAATTGTTGAAAAGGAAGCTGCCATTCGCGACTTTGTGGCACAAGCCATGGCCTACACCTCTGCCGGAAAAAAAATTGACACCCCCCGCCCGGCACCCGAAATTCCAGAAGAACTCCTAGCAGCATTTGCCGAAATGCCCGAATTGCAGCAAGCTTTTTACGCCCTCACCCCAGGCCGTCAAAGGGGCTATCTGCTGCACTTCAGTCAGGCCAAACAAAGCGCCACCCGCGCCAGTCGCATTGCCAAATGTACCGAGGCTATTTTGAGGGGCAAAGGACTGATGGAATAGACCTCAAATTTTAAACTTTCAAAGCCTTCAAGGCCTCGTAAACCAAAAAAGCAGGCCATACCAGTGCCTTCAGAAAGCCAAGCAGTCCGCCTACAAAGCCGGTCGATTTGCCGATGAAATAAACGGCGGCTCCAATGAAGCCTAAGCCATAAAATGCACCTCCTGAGGCGCTTTCGTTGTGTTTTGCCATGGTTTTTGGTTTAGCGTGGTAAATCTTGAATAAAGTTACAGAAAACCATTTGGCATTTGCTAAACGATTAACAGCCTCATGGGAGCCTATTTACCGATACAAAATTTGCTGAAGATGTTGCCCAACAAATCGTCGGTGCTGACTTCACCTGTGATTTCACCCAAAAAGTGGAGGGTGCGGCGGATGTCTTGGGCTACCAGCTCGCTGCTGATGCCGCCCGACAGTCCTACTTCTACCGCTGCCAGACTCTCGGCAGCCCTGCCCAAGGCTTGTTCGTGACGTGCATTGGCCACCAATTGGTCTTGTTGCAAACCCTTGGCATGCACCACTGCCAACAACCGGTCTTCAAGCTGCTGCAAGCCCTCGCCCATCTTGGCCGACAACAACAACATTTCGGGAAATGCCTCCTGCCAGTCAGCAGATAAAGGCGATTTAAGCAGGTCGGCTTTATTCGCCACCAATAAAACGGGGGTATCGGCCGCCTGCAAACTGGCAACCTCGGCCTGCACCCCTGCCACATGGCTTTCGGTAAGGTCGAAAAGATAAATCACCACGGCAGCTTGTTTTAGCTTTTCCTTGGTGCGCTCAACACCTATTTGTTCAATCACATCGGTGGCCTCACGCAATCCGGCTGTATCGATGAGGCGGAATTTTACGCCACCCAGCATGATGGTGTCTTCAATCACATCGCGGGTGGTACCTGGTATTGGCGAAACGATGGCCTTTTCCTCGTTCAACAAGGCATTCAAAAGGGTCGATTTGCCAGCATTGGGCTTACCAGCAATCACCGTTGCTACCCCATGTTTGATCACATTGCCGCGCTGAAAACTCGCACGGAGATGCTGCACCACTTGGCGAATGCGGCCCAGCAATTCAAGCAGTTGCCGGCGGTCGGCGAATTCAACATCCTCTTCACTGAAATCGAGTTCCAGCTCTAATAACGACGCAAAGTGGATGAGCTGGTCGCGCAGTGCTTTGATTTCGTTGGCAAAACCACCACGCATTTGATTCATCGCTACACGGTGGGCATGTTCGTTGTCGGCCGCAATGAGATCGGCCACCGCTTCGGCCTGGCTCAAATCAAACCGGCCATTTAAAAATGCACGGAAGGTGAATTCACCTGGTTCGGCCAATCGGGCACCGTGCTGCAAACACAGGCGCATCACTTGTTCAAGAATGAAAGGCGAACCGTGGAGACTCAATTCGGCGGTGTCTTCACAGGTAAAACTGCGTGGGCCGTCGAAGAGCGTCAACACGGCCTCGTCGACCACGCGCTCCTCATCCATTACGCGCACCAAGCGGGCTGTATGACTTTTAAGACCACTGATTTTGGCATTCGGACATAGTGTCTGCATCAAGTCGCGCGTTTGCTTACCCGAAATGCGAATGACACCCAAAGCTCCGGTGCCAGCCGGTGTTGAAAGTGCTACGATGGTATCTTGTCGGTTGAAGAGCTGCATGTACTGATTTTAATGATAAAAACCCTGGGCAAGCATGCCAAGTTCGATGCAAAAGTATTTTATTTGAGGCGCAATATTGCCATGAATAAACTCGAAGCCATTCGCCAGTGGGCGGAAGACAAAGACAGTCCGATTGTTTGTTTTGCCAACGGACTCGACCCCGAGGTCATCAAACTCAGCAAAGTGCTGCTGAACGAACACATCACCGATGTTTTGTTGCTGGGCGATGAGCTCGAAGTGTACGAATTGTGCCGCATTTACCGCCTCAATGAAACTTTGTTGTACGGGGTTGTAAATCCGAACGACCATGCCGAACTTGAATATTTCATCGACCTGTACATGGAAGAAAGTGGGGAAGAAGACCCCAAAAAAGCTGCGAAAATGGTGAAGAAGCCAGAAGTTTTGGCCAATCTCATGTTGCAAGATGGGGCCGTTGATTTGGTCATTGAAGATTTGCAAAGCTGGCAGGGCTTGGCGTGAGGCGGATGCAGATGTTCAGAGGATAGAGGTTAAGAAGGGATATTGACAGCAGAAAGAAGACATTTAGGAAGTTGTCATACGTTAGGCATTTTTAGGTAAATCAGCCTGGCCCATTCATGCCTCGTTTTACGCTGTGGCGCATTTGCCGTAGAAATGTCGGCATAAAACCGCTAGCAAAAAGTGTGTGGTGGGCAAAATTTGCGACATCAAAATTTTCAAATGGAAAACTTACTTTCGCAAAAAATCACAACACTTAGGCAAGCCAAAGGCTGGAGTCAGGAATTGTTGGCCGAGAATGCGGGCATTAACCTACGCACCCTACAACGCATCGAAAACGGACACAGCAGTCCACGTGGCGATACCCTCCGCAGGCTGAGCAAAGCGCTCGAAACAGAGTTAGAGGTGCTTTTCGATGCCAGCCTTACCGCTGATACGGCCACCCTGCGTTTGCTGCACCTATCGGTCATGAGTTTTCCAATTGTGCCATTGGGTAACCTCATTTTTCCGGCCATTTTGTGGATTACACGACGCGACAAAGTGAAATACCTCTACGAACACGGCCAAAACCTCCTCAACTTTCAGGTGCTTATCACCTTGCTGTGGAATGCCCTCTTGTTTTCAACCATGTATTTACGCTATGTAACTGACGAAAGACGCTACAGCGGACAATTGCTGATTGGCTTGTTTATTTTAGGTCTCTCGGCTTGGCTTTATCCGTTAATCGTTAGCTGGCTCATCAGCAAAAACCCACAACGGATGTACTATCCCAAATTAAAGCTTTTCTAAAGCATCAAATTAGAAAAAAATACGGCTTTAACGTCAAGGTTGATCAACATCTAAAAAACCACAAGTAAACAAAAAGCCGCCCCATTTACACAGGGCGGCTTTTCTTATGAAGCAAAGCTACTTATGCTTCGTCCTCGTCGTCTTCCGACTTGGCCTTTTTGCTGCTTGTCTTTTTAGCTTTGGCATCCATCTTTTTGATGGCCTCTGCCTGGGCTTCTTTTTCGCTCTCCAAAATTTGAGCTTTCAAACCTGCCAATACATCGAGGTCACCCAAGGTGTCGCGCTCATCGTCTGACTTGGCTTTTTTGCTCTTTTTGAAGTTGGCTACTTCAGCTTGCTCGGCTGCCTTCTCCCCTTCTTTGGCATCTTGCCAGGTACGGGTGTGCGACAATACGATGCGGCGATTTTCTTTGCTGAATTCAATCACTTTGAACTCGGCTTCCATATCGGCCATCAACTGCTTGCCATCTTCTTTCTGAAGTTGCTTTTTAGGAACAAATCCTTCTACACCGTAAGGCAACTGTACCACGGCACCTTTGTCTTCAAGACCAGTGATGGTAGCCTTGTGTACCGAACCTTCGAGGAAAATGGTTTCAAAGGTATCCCAAGGATTTTCTTCCAATTGTTTGTGACCCAAACTCAAACGACGGTTTTCTACGTCAATGTCGAGTACTACCACGTCGATTTCTTCATCACGCTTGATGAATTCGGCCGGGTGGTTGATTTTTTTGGTCCAGCTAAGGTCACTTACGTGTACCAAGCCGTCAACACCTTCACCCAGTTCTACAAACAAACCAAAGTTGGTGAGGTTGCGAACAATGCCGCGGTGCTTGCTGCCCACAGGGAATTTGGTGGTGATGTCGGTCCATGGATCAGGCGTGAGTTGCTTGATACCCAACGACATCTTGCGCTCGTCGCGGTCGATGCTCAATACCACTGCTTCTACCTCGTCGCCCTGCTTCATGAAATCTTGCGGATTGCGCAGGTGTTGGCTCCAGCTCATTTCTGAAACGTGGATCAAACCTTCTACGCCAGCAGCGATTTCGAGGAATGCGCCGTAATCGGCAACCGTTACTACGCGGCCTTTCACTACGGTACCGGCTACGATTTCTTCGGTAAGGGCATCCCAAGGGTGCGAAGTCAATTGCTTCATGCCCAAGCTGATACGCTTCTTCTCGTCGTCGAAATCGATAACCACCACCTGGATCTTCTGATCGAGGTGCAATACTTCTGAAGGATGGTTGATGCGGCCCCAGCTGATGTCGGTGATGTGCAACAAGCCATCTACGCCGCCCAAGTCTACGAACACACCGAAATCGGTCATGTTCTTCACGGTGCCTTCTAATACCTGACCTTTTTCCATCTTGCTCATGATTTCCACTTTTTGTGCCTCGAGGTCGTCCTCAATCAACACTTTGTGTGAAACCACCGCATTGCGGAGGGTAGGATTGATTTTTACTACTTTGAATTCCATGGTTTTGCCCACATACTGATCGTAGTCACGTACGGGCTTCACATCGATTTGCGAACCAGGCAAGAAGGTTTCGATGCCTTGTACATCTACTACCAAACCACCCTTGGTGCGGGCCTTCACGCGGCCTTCGATAACCAGGTCTTCTTCATTTGATTTCACAATCATTTCCCAAGCATTCATGATGCGGGCAGCCTTGCGCGAAAGCACGAGTTGGCCGTTTTTGTCTTCTTGGTTAACGATAAGAACTTCCACTTCGTCACCTACTTTGAGGCCCGGGATATCGCGGAATTCTGAGAGGGGCACAAGGCCATCTGACTTAAAACCGATGTTCAAAACCACATCGCGGTCGGTCATTCCAGCTACGGTTGCTTTCACAATCTCGTTAGCTACAATTTGGTTGAGGGTACCTTCGTACATCTCTTCCATACGCTTGCGCTCATCTTTCGAATAGCCACCGAATTTTTTGCCGGTGCCTTCCCAGTCAAAATCGCCGGGAGTAGAGGTCTTTGCTACAGCAGGAACTGCTGTCTCCATGGTGTTTTCCAGTTCTTTTTCTGACATTAATTTAAAATTCCTTTCTTGCCTTGGTCAAAGGCGGATGCAAAGGTAGGCAAATGCCTGTAATATCAAAGCCTGCAGCGGCTTATTTTCAAGTAATTATGCCGATTCAAGCTCAGCGTTGTAATAAAAGTGTACCGGCAAAGGCTTTTTCGCCCTGGCGCAATAGCAATATGTAGTTGCCTTCGGGCCAATGTGGGGGGATGAAGAGGCCCTCTGCAGGCACATTTCCGGCCCACACCAGCCTTCCGTTGGCATCGAACAGCTCCAATTGAGCCGAGGCACCAGCATCGTCGAGCATTAAGCGGCTGTTAAAAGGATTGGGATAGGCCTTTGGCGCTCCCGGAGTACCCAAGGTTAAAACCGAAGAGCCAAAGCCAGTTAGTTGTATACATAAAGTGTCGTTTGCCGGAAAACTATCACCCACCGCTTTCACCCACATGCACAAGGTACGCCCGTTCAAACGCTGTTCTGCTGGCGTGGTTTCAGGGTGCAGCACCAAACTGTCGTTGCCCACTGACAGGTTCAAAGGCAGGTTGATTTCAAATGGACCTGTTTCAGGAAAGGTATTGATGACATAACCCAATCGTGCTTGTGAAACAGCCACATTGCCTTGATTGGCTATGCGTAGACGCACCCTTAAAATACGTCCGAATCCACCGAGGATGTTTTCGAGCTGTTGTCCGGTAACAGCCAGGTCGGTGGTGTCGCTGCTGATACGGTATACTTCCCATTCATCGAAGCCGGGATTGTGGTTGCCACTGATTGCAAAGTTGTGTAAACGAAGACGCGTTGTGGTGACATTGTTAAAATTCAATACCAAAGAATCGCCATAACTTCCACCACCAAACAAGGTGTCGAAGTTTTGCCAAGTGTTGTTCACCCAGTATTGTAGCTGCACCGATCCGATAAATACAACCCCATTGCCTGCCGGAGGTTGAAAATTGGTACCTACATTAAAAAGTCGGATTTGATTAAAAGTTTGAGGCTGTTGCCATTCGAGCTGCATCCACGCTGGCTGCGGAAAAGTGGCAGCTGTACCCACCCAACCGAAAGTAGTCGCATTTTTGAGTCCATCGGTCCAGTTTGCCGGACCAAAATTACCTGTTGAACTGGCAGAGGCAGAAGGCGTTGCTGAAAGCGCCAGATTGGTTTGTGCCCATGACTGGAGGGTGCCCAATAGCATGAAGCAAAGAAGCAGGTAACGCATAAAAGCCGATAAAGTGTTAATATTACAAAGTGAAAAGGAATATGCCATGCGCATTCACCTTAAACAATCACCAACCTATTTAAATCCCATCAATTTGTAGTGGGTTAATGTATTTTTAATGGAATCGACGTCACATGGTTGTAGCTCCTTTACCAGAAAATGAACGCGAGCGCTTGCTTGCGCTCCAATTTTTCAACATCCTCGATACGCCAGAGGAAGAAGATTTTAACGAGATTGTTTCTCTGGCTTCGCGGATATGCGAAGCCGAGATCAGCTTGATCTCCTTGATTGATGAATCGCGTCAGTGGTTCAAGGCAAAAATCGGCCTCGAAAACAACGAAACCCACCGCGATTATGCTTTTTGTGCACATGCGATTCACCAGCCAGAAATTCTTGAGGTGCACGATACCCATGAAGACGAACGATTTGTTGACAATCCGCTGGTGGTTGACGATCCGCGCATACGATTTTATGCCGGCATGCCCCTCGAAACCCGTGATGGTTATCGCTTAGGTACCCTCTGTGTGATTGACAGCAAACCCAAAAACCTCACAGAAGAGCAGCGTTACGCCCTCCAAATTTTGGCTAAACAAGCCATGAAGTTGATAGAATTACGCATCAAAAACCAATTGCTTGAGCAAGACCTGAGAATCAGAGAACGCCTGCTCTCCATGTTGGCACACGATGTAAAAGGTCCGGTTGCCAGTTTAGGCATGATGGCTGAAATGCTGGCCGAAGACCCTCTAATCCCTACAGAAGTGACTGGTATGATGGGTGAGATGCAAACGGTTGCTTCACGCACAACAGAGCTCATTGACAATATGCTCACCTGGGCACGCAACCTCGGCAAAGGAGAACAAACCAGCGGACAACCCATTGATTTAGCAGCATTGGTTCGCGAAGTACAAGAATTGTATGCCACGGCCCTCAAACAAAAACAGCTCAGTATTGCCACCCAATTGGAAGTAGCAAGCGTGAACTCAGAACCTGAAATGGTGCGTTTCATTTTGCGCAACCTGGTTGGCAATGCCATCAAGTTTTCGGAAAACGCTACCATCACCATCAGCAGTAGAGCCAATGGCCCGCATTTTTGGATTCTCGAAGTAGCCGACAAAGGGGTTGGAATGAGCCAAGAACAACTCGACAAGTTGTTTAATTGGGAAGTACGTTACACCAATTTAGGCACCAAAAAAGAAAAAGGCACAGGCTTGGGCTTGCTCCTGGTTCGTGAATTCGTACGCAGCCAACAAGGTAAGCTACACATCAATAGTAAACCTGGTGAAGGCACCACATTCACCATTCAATTACCACAGCTATGAAATGGAAATCACTGATCGTTGCCAGCTTGATGGTATTTAGCTCGGCATGTGAAAAAGCCAAAGAAGGGGTAACATTTACCCTCAGTACCCGCTCGGAAGTTACCATTCCTTCAACTACGGGCTTGAACTTGCCCATCAACCTGCTGTCGCCCGATATCACCACCAACTCCAACAGCAGCTTTTCCTCGAACCGTACCACACCGGAACTGGTTCGTGAAATCAAATTGAGCCGACTCGACATCAACATCATGTCGCCCAACCAAACTACTTTCGATTTTTTACGCACTTTGCGGGTATACATGAGTGCCCCCGACTTGCCCGAAGTGGAATTGGCCAGCGCGGTTGACATTCCTGCCGATGGCAGGCGGAGTTTGGAACTGGCAGTTGACAAAGACACCAATTTCAAAGAATATTTGGTGAAAGACCGCATCAGTTTGCGGGTGCAAGCCACCACCCGCCAGTTGGTTACTTCCGACACCAAATTGGAAGTATTACCAGCCTTTGAGGTGCGAGCATCTTTGATTGATTGAAATTTTATGAAGCCAAGCGCGCCGGCTAAGCTTTTCAAAGTGAAAGTCTTAGCTGAAAGATGCACGCTGGTTCATGATTTTTTTCATCTTTTTTCATACAACCCTATTGCACAGCTACGGAAGCGCTGTATATTTGCACCCACATTGAACGGTTCGGTAGTTCAGTCGGTTAGAATACATGCCTGTCACGCATGGGGTCGCGGGTTCGAGTCCCGTCCGGACCGCAAAAGCCTCGGAGAAATCCGGGGCTTTTTCGATTTATTGACTTTGCCAGCAATTTCCGGTGCAGAAGTCCCGCCTCGACGATAAATGTCGCGGCTTTTTCGATTTATGAGCTTTTATACTTACATATTGTGCTCGAGCAAGCTGCAGCGCTTTTACAAAGGCAGCTGTGCCGACATAATGCAACGACTTGCACGCCACAACAGTGGTGGCGAAAATGCCACAGCAGCAGGCCGACCTTGGCGGTTGATTTGGTTCACCGAGAAAGAAACAAGAAGTGAAGCCGTAAAACTTGAACTCAAAAACCTATCTGCTATCAGGCTTGATCAGTTATAGAAAAGCATCAAGATTACTTCCATTAAAAAACCACCGTTCTGCTAGCCCTTATAATCTTCTTTTCTGTGGGTCACGACGCGTATCAAACAGCGTTAATATTTCAACATTACCTTCAGCATTCAATCTGTAATACAACGTAGTATGCTTCGTTACAACGCATCTGCGCACTGGCTTTGATGGGCTTGCGAGGGGGTAAAGAGTTGGCGTTTGAGCAATGATTAACAAAACAGCATTAATTCTTTGGATATATTGAATCACTACCTGTTTGCCCCAACTATTATCTAAATACTCAAGGACATTCAGATAATCTGATTTGGCTCTTGGCGACTAAAAAATAGGCATTACACACCAAATTTCAACTTTATTTCCTGGATTACCTGCTCATTCGGTATAGCCTCGCCTCTTTCAAGTTGTGCCATTCCTTCTTCAATGGCCAATTTTTCTGTATCGCTCAGTAAATCCCACCAACCCTCTTCGGTGGCTTTTTTGAATGCTTGTAGCTCAGCCAAGAGAGCGGGATTGTTCAAACTTTCAACCCATCGAATCAATTGTTGCTTTTCGGCTTGTAAGTTCATTTCAAAGAAGCTTGTTTTGTTTTTGGCATTTATTCAAAGATAATGGTTTTAACTCTTCAATAAATCACGGATCTGTTCATTCGATGCATCATTTACGTCCCGCAAAACGTCTGATAAGCCTCTTCAAACTGCGGTTCGGCGCCTTCCTGGTACTTTTTAAAACCGACTTTAAAATCATAAGGTTGACGCACGACGGCCAAAAGTTCGTTAAACGGATCCAAATTACCTTGAGCGGCGGCTTGTAGGGCTTCCTCTACCAGGTGGTTGCGGGGAATGTAGGCCGGATTGTTTGCCAGCATGCGCGCTTTGGCTTGTTCTGTGAGCGTACTCGCTGCCAGGGCATTTTGCCATTCGGCCTGCCAGCTTTTTAATGCAGCAATATCGGTCGGAGCTACTTCTGTGATGTCGGTAAGCGAGGCGAAGGTATTGGTAAAGTCGAGCTGGTGCTGTTCCATGAGGTGGAGCAGCTGTTCCACCAAAGGCATGTACATGGTTTGATGTGGCTCAAAGCCCAGTTTTTGCAACATCATGCCTTGGTATTGTCGTTGCCAGCGGGCATCGAAAGCATCGAGTGCGTCTTGGGCCAGGGCAATCGCAGCCTCCTTTTCGGGAGCCATCAGCGGCAAGAGGGCCTCGGCAAAACGGGCGAGGTTCCATTTGATGATGTTGGGCTGGTTGCCAAAGGCGTATCGGCCTTGCTCGTCGATGGAGCTGTAAACGGTGGCGGGGTGGTAAGCGTTCATGAAGGCGCAGGGACCGTAATCGAAACTTTCGCCGCTTACCGAGCTGTTGTCGGTGTTCATGACCCCGTGGATGAAACCTACCCGCATCCAATGGACCACCAAATCGATTTGGCGGTTCATGACTTCGTGAAACAAGGCCAAAGCTGGATTTTCGCTCTCGGCCAAATGCGGGTACAAACGTTCGATGGTATAAGCTAATAGTGCTTCCAAATCGCCGGGTTGGCCCAAAAAAGCCGCAAATTGGAAAGTCCCAACCCGAATGTGGCTGTGCATCACCCTGAGCAGGGCAGCGCCATCGTTGTTGGTTTCGCGGTACACGGTTTCTCCGGTTTTGAGTACGGCCAAACTGCGCGAGGTGGGGATGCCCAGGGCAGCCATGGCCTCGCTGATGAGGTACTCACGCAACATGGCCTTGAGGGTAGCCTTGCCATCGCCCCCGCGTGAATAGGGGGTGCGACCGCTGCCCTTGACTTGAATGTCGAAACGCCGTCCATCTGCTGTCAGTTGTTCGCCCAACACCACAGCCCTGCCATCGCCCAGGCGGGTGAAGGAGCCAAATTGGTGTCCGGCATAGGCCTGCGCATAGGATGGATTTTGCGGGTCTTCTGCTTGAATGGCAGCAACAAAGTCGGCGGCCGATGTATATAGAATATCGAGTTGCCTGGCCAATTCCCCGTTAAACAACAGCAATTCGGCCTTTTGCAGGGTGCTTGGCTTTGTTTTGCTGTAGAAACTTGCGGGCAGCTTCAGGTAAGCATTATCGAATTTAAAGAGGCTGGTAGGCATGGGCGATCAAATCTTCCATTACAATGAAATCGAGGGTCTTTTCGTTCGTCGCCTCTAAAATAATGGGTGGAGCGCAACCAGCTTCCAAGGCTTCTTTCCAACGCAGGGCACAGAGGCACCACTTATCGCCGGCCTTTAATCCCGGAAAACGGTATTCGGGACGCGGGGTGATGAGGTCGTTGCCCCGGCTTTTCGAATAGGCTAAAAATTCGGTGGTTACTACAGCACAAACGGTGTGACTGCCGTGATCGAATTCGTCGGTGCGGCAAAAACCGTCGCGGTAGAAACCGGTCATGGGCGCCGTGCAGCAGGCTTGCAGGTCTTGGCCAAAGATGTTTTTCATGGGAGAAATGGGGAGCAAGATAAGAAAAGTGGGTGGCCTTTGGCTTGTGGGGCCTCACCTCCTCAGAGTCCTACCTTCAGCGTCGGACCCCAACCCCTATTTCGACAAACTTAATAACCCTCTCCAGGGGAGAGGGGCGCTAGCTTTTGGTACGCAGGAATTCGGTGAATGGACGGAAATGGTCTTGCGCGCGAGGGTTGGGTTATTCATTTAAGCGAGAAAGAAAAGTTCAAATTGCCTGCTGTTTCCTTTTAGACCTCACCCCCAACCCCTCTCCAGAGGAGAGGGGCGCCAGATTTTGGTACGGAGGAGTTTGGTGATTCGACGGAAATAAGCTTATGCGCGATGATTATTGCATGGCGCTTCGCTGGGAAGCAAGCTGCTTTTTGATGCGCATCATGATCGCATCGGGCGTGATGCGCGGCAGGTTGGAGATGAACCAGTTTTGGAAGCCCACCACCTTGGTACCCTTTCCGTGCAACAGCAACTGCACCGCCTCGCGGGCTACTTTGTCGGCTGCAACGGGTTTATTGCTTTTGTAGGCATTGGTTTTCCACATGGCGTCGGTGTTGAAGGGGGTGTCGGTAGGGCCCGGACTCACCGCTGTAACCACTACCCCACTGCCATCGAGTTCGGCAGCCAGGGTTTGGCTGAAGGCCAGTACAAAAGCCTTGGTGGCCGAATAGGTGCTGTAGTACGGAAAAGGCAGGTAGGCCAACAACGAAGCCACGTTCATCAACCTGCCGCTGCCCAAAGGCAAGCGGTCGGCCACGAAAAGCCGGCTGAGGGCCACGAGCGACTGCATGTTCAACTGCATCATGGCCAGGGTATCGGTGAGCGAACTTTCGGCAAATGCCCCGTACAAGCCGCTGCCGGCATTGTTCACCAGGTGGGTGGGCAGGAGTTGGGCGGCGCGCACTTGGCTGTACAACTTTTCGGCAGCTCCGGCCTGGCTCAGATCGGCCACAAAAACATGTACTTTCACCTTGTTTTTGGCGTCAATGAGGTTTTTAAGCCGCTCGAGTTTGTCGCTGCTGCGGGCGGTAAGGATCAAATCGCAACCGGCATCGGCCAATTGCAGGGCCATTTCGCGGCCAATTCCGGTTGATGCACCGGTGAGCATGACTAAGTTTTGCATGATATCAGGGATTGGTTGTTTTGGTCCATATTTCGGAACGGCCAAAGAGCGGAATGCCCACATAGCCGCGTACTTCGAGTTGGGTGGCCGATTTAAGTCGCAACACACAACTGTAGGTTTTCCCTTCGCGGGGGTCGTAGATGGTGCCATCCACCCAGCTGCCATCGTCGTAGCGGAAATTTTGGAGCAGGTCGAAGCTTTGCAAATCGCGCTTGCGGAGGGCGGGATTGGGGTTTTTCACATCCAAACGCTCGCCTGTACCCCAAACCACCTTGCCGAAATAGCGGTCTTGCTTCTTGTAAATGAGGAAACGGGCGTCTTTTTGGGGGTTGAGCCACTGCCCTTCGATGGCGTTGGCGGGTGGTGTACTGGCCGGCAAAACCAGGGCGGAAGCCAGCCAAAAGAGGAAGATACTTTTCATGATTCAGGTGTTTGAGGTTCGATGGCAGGTGGTATGAGTTTGTACATCACCGGGGTGACTATGCGCGATAAGATGGTGCTGCTGATGAGACCGCCAATCAACACCAAAGCCAAGGGTGAAATCTGCGGATTTTCGTTGAAGGCCAGCGGAATAAGCCCTCCAATGGCCGTTAGCGAGGTGAGCACCACTGGCAAAAAACGCGCTTCGCCTGCTTGCTCAATGGCCTGCATGAGGGGCATGCCTTCTTGTCGCAATTGGTTGGTGAAATCGACCAGCAGGATGGAGTTTTTCACCTCAATACCCGCCAAACCAATAAAACCGAGAATGGCGATGAACGACATGGGGTTGCCCGACAGCCACAAGAAAGTCACCCCACCTATGATGCCGAGGGGAATAACGCTCAGTACAATGAGCATGCCCTTGAATGTGCGGAATTGCAAAATGAGTACCGCCACAAACAGAAATACAGCCAGCAAGATCACTGTAACAAAGCCGCCGCCAAAAGCATCGCCTTCGCTTTCGGCCTCGCCAGCCAATTGGTAGCCATAACCCTCGCCAAAAGGCAATTGGTTGAGCTGCGGTACCAGGTCTTTGAGCACTTCATTGGCCAAAACACCCTGTTTGGTATAGGCGGTGAGCAGTACAAAACGCTGCTTGTTGAAGTGGTTGATGCGGGTTGGCGAGGTTTCAGGCTCGAGGCTGGCCAGCTGCCGCAACGGAATGGCCACCCCTTGCTGGTTGTTCACGTACAAGCGGTTGAGCACCTGCAAGTCGGCCGACTTGCCTAGGTTTTCGGTACCTAGCAGCACGGGGTATTCGTCGCCTTTGGCATCGCTGAAGCTGGCCACGGGCAAGCCAGCCAAGGCCATGCGCACAGCCAGGTCAATGTCGGATGTTTGCACCCCCAAACTGCGGGCTTTGTCGCGGTTGATGGCCAATCGCAAATCGGTTTTGAGGGTGTTGAGCGGATTGCTGATGTATATAGCGCCTTTTTGTGCACGCAACAGCGCTTCTACCCTGAACGACCAAACCCGCAGGCTGTCGAGGTCGTCGCCATAAACACGGATGGCAATGGGCGCTTCAATGGGTGGACCCTGTTCAAAATCCTTCACCTCCACTTTCGCACCCGCAAAAGAGGCATAGGCGCTGCGTAACTTTTCGATGACGGCCTTTTTGACTTTGGGCGGCGTACCCTCATGCAGCTGCACGAAGTACTGAACGAAGTCGCTTTTTTCTTCCTGCTGGGTAACGTTGTAATAAATCTGTGGGTTGCCCTTGCCAACATTGGTAGTAAACCACTGGACTTCGGGCGTGGCCGATAAGGTTTTTTCAAGCTGCCGCGCTACCACATCGGCTTGTTGGAGGTGGCTTTGTTGTGGCAGCTGTACGTTTACCAAAAAGATGGGCTTTTCGGAGGCAGGAAAAAGTTTGAAACCAATGACCGGAAAAAGGGCCAACGAACCCGCAAAAAAGGCAGCTGCTACGCCCAAACTGGCCCATGGACGGTCGAGTGCATAACGCATCAAACGGGCATAGGTAAGGTGGATGAGCTTTTGGAGGGCACGTAAAAACACATTTCCCTCGGCATT
>ERZ1066127.418-NODE-418-length-23069-cov-18.782263_pt1 | contig 23069 bp, 30 predicted proteins | sample MGYA00382774_ERZ1066127 | MGnify/ENA primary metagenome ERZ1066127 (study PRJEB33369, sample SAMEA5778357) | biofilm metagenome | biome: Industrial cooling water; feature: Water cooling tower basin; material: Biofilm | place: United Arab Emirates | collected... | reverse complement strand
TGCGGGCCAATCTGGGGCGGGAGGCCTGCGTCGCGTGAACACGAACGGGAGGGGCAATGGTCGCACCGAATCCAGGAGCACCGCGGCGGCGGAAGCTGCGCCGCCACTGCTCGACCTGCGGCGTCATCTTCGACAAGCCCAGCACGTGGGCCTACTGCAGCAAGGACTGCGAATGGAACCGGCGCGGCCGCGATCCTTCGGAGTCGGTCGGAGCCGACCAGTGGCTCGACCCGATCTACGCGCGACGGTTGCAGCTCGGACTGCAGCTGGAGGTCGCGATGCCCTGGGAGAAGGCCGGGCTGCGCGAGCAGATCGCTGCGACCGAACGCGAGGAGGCCGCCGTGCGTGAGAAGCTCGCCAGCCACGTCGCATCACGCGACAGCGTCGACTTCTGGGCGCCGATCGTGCAACGCGAGGCCGACCGCTTCGAGACCTCGATGCGGCGGTCGCTCGGTTTTGCGATCCGGCTCGGCAAGCGGCTCTGCGAAGCGAAGGCCGCGCTCGGTCACGGCGAGTTCGGTCGGTTGTTCTCGGACCACCCGAACGCGATCGAAGGCGCGCTGAAGTTCTCGATCCGGTGGGCGCAGAAGCTGATGGCCATCGGTGGGCACGCGGCGATCGCGGCAAATGCGAAGTCTACTTCGCTTTTGGAGGTGTTCCCGCCGAGCGTCGAGACGGTCTACGTGCTGTCGCGGCTGCCGGCGCCAGACCTCGAGGACGCCATCCAGCGGGGCGATGTGCGCCCGGACATGCGGCATGCGGAGGCGCGACGGTTGGTAGTGTCGGGCCAGGAAGAAGTCGAGACGGTCGACGCCGAGGACTCGGCCGTTGCCGAAGTGCTGGCGCCGGTGCGTGCGCAGCTGGCCGCGTTCGCCGCGGACCACCCGAAGCAGGTGCGGGCGCTGCGCGCGCAGCTCCGAGAGATGCTCCGCCGGCTGGATGGGGAGGCAGCTGCGCAATGAAGCAGCATCGCGTGCATGTGGATCTTCGCACCCTCCGCGAGAAGTGGGGCAAGGTGAAGCTCGATGTTCTGGCTGCGCAGCTCGGCACCACCGGAAAGACGCTGGTCGAGCGCGCGAAGGCGCTGGGTCTTCCGGCTCTCGCGCCATGGCGCGGGAAGCGACTGGACCAGGCTGCCAAGGACGCGATCGACGCCGACCTGCGGTCTGGGATGGCGACGCTCGCTGTCGCAGCGAAGCACGGCGTGCACTACTCGACCGTGCGGAAAGCACGGATTCGGGTGCTCGGGCGGCAGCGAAGGCACCGTCGATGGGACCGGGCGAAGCTCGCGGTCGCGTGCGCCCAGGGGATGACCATTGCCGAGATCGCCGATGCGTGCAGGGCACCGTACGGAACGCTGCGCCAGGCGCTGCGCAGGTTCGGGCTGAAGTGCCGGCGCGTCGACAGGCGGATCAAGATCAACCGCGCCGAGTTCGTGGGTGACTGGCGAAAGGGGATGCCGTTCCGCCAGATGGCGAGGAAGCACGGCTTCAAGTCGGTCCACGGGGTCAAGTCGCGCCTGCGTCGGAAAGGTGTGCCGGTGGACCGGCAGGCGGTGAGCGCGTGACTTCCTTCACCGCATCGTTCCGCGTCGACGGCATCCCGAAGGCGCAGCCGCGTCCGCGCGCATTCGCCCGGCGCATGGGCTCCAAGTTCGTGGCGCGCGTGTTCGACGCCGGCACGGCCGAAGGGTGGAAGTCGAGCGTCGTCGCCGCCGCGCGCGAACTGCGCCCCGTCGCGCCGCTCGAAACGCCGCTCGAGGTCGCGATCGGTTTCTTCCTGCCGCGGCCGAAGTCGAAGTGCAGGCGCGCCGACCCCGACGGGCCGGTTCCGTGCACGTCGAAGCCAGACTGCGACAACCTGGCGAAGGCCGTCCTCGATGCCCTGATGCAGGACGGCTGGTGCCGCGACGACTCGCAGGTCGTGCGCCTGGTCGTGGAGAAGAACTGGCACGCGAAGGACGGGCGGCCGGGCGCGCTGATCGTCGTGCGGGAGATCGCCGCGTGACCGGCGCGCCTCGACTACTTGCCGGCGGCAGCGTCGCGGCTGGCGGCGATAGCGGCCTCGACGCGGGCGGCGTCGGCCTCGATCCCCTCGGCCTTCAGCCCCGCAACGATCGCCAGGATTGTCCCCTTGTGGGTGCGGGAGCTCTGCCCCTGGCGCATGCGCAGCATGGTCCAGGGCCGGATGCCGGCGACGTCTGTGCACCAAGCCGTGAGCCGGTCGGCCGCGATGATCGGCTGCAACAGGTCGTCCAGGGTCTCGGGTTTTCGGCGCGCCACGGTGAGCCTTGTATCTCGATCGCCAAAAAAAGCGAGGGTCCGCTTGACTCTAGGGCCAATATTGGCGATAGTGGCGCGAAGAACAGCCCCGACCGCTGCCGAACTTCTCACGGCGAAGCAGCGGTCGAGGCCTGCACCGAACCCCGCAAGGAGTCCGACACGATGTCCACTGCTACCGCTGCGCCCGCACTCGCGCAACAGCGCGCCGATCGCCTGCCCGCGAAGATCCGCCGGGCCATCCTGCTTGGCGTCCGCGCCAAGCGCACCCAGCGCCACGTCTACCCGGACGGCATCTACACGGCGCGGAACCAGCGCTGGGAGCCCGTCGTTCGCTGGGGAACGGTCGCGATCGAGGAAGCGGTCAAGGCGATGTCCGAGACCGAGTTCGACAGCTTCCGCGTCGGCCTTTGCACCACCGCACCTTCGCACCCGAACAGCCGGCGCATGCAGCAGGCGCGTCGCTACTCGCAACTGCTGCGCGAAGTGGTCGCCAGCGGCGACAAGGGCCAGGAACGCCGCCTCCGCCTCTGGATCCGCACCAACCTGCTGCGGGTCCGCCTGACCAATCGCGATCGCGCCGAGGCGGCAGAAGCCGCGGGGAGGGCGTGATGGCCGATCACTACACGATCCCGTTGCGCGAGGTCTGCGAGCGCCTGCACGCCGAGCGGCGAGCTGACGAGACGCGAGCGATGCTGGCGACCGCGTCGGCGACGCCTCCGAACCCGCTCGCGAAGGAGACCAGCGACGACGGCCTGTGCCTGCTCTGCCGCGCTCCGCTCTGGCTCGAAGTGCGGCAGCCGCACCTTGGTCGCGATTGGGCACGGTGCTCGTTCTGCGGCAACACGATGCCATGCGTCGAGGGGGTGCTGCGTGGGTGACCCTCGCTACTTCGACCGCATCACGCGCGACGACATCGGCGCCTGCGTGCTGATCGTCATCTTCCTCGCAACCCTCTTCTTCCTTCCTGTCTGAAACCAACAACCAACGAAACGAAAATGGCAATCTCACTCGCCAGCATCAAAGAAAGCCGCATGGGGCCGCCTCGCCTCGTGATCTACGGTCCCGAGGGCGTCGGCAAGACCACGCTCGCCGCGCAGCTGCGCAAGCCGGTGTTCGTCGCGGCCGAGGACGGGCTTCCGAACGGCCTCGCTGCGCTCCGCCCGACCAACTACGCCGAGGTGCTGGAGTGCATCGAGGTGCTGCTGCGCGAGGACCACGGCTACCAGAACGTGGTGCTCGACTCGACCACGATCGTCGAGCCCTGGCTGCACGATCATGTGGTCGCGACGGTGCCGCACGAGAAGGGGCACATGGTCAAGAACCTGATCGCCTACGGCTTCAACAAGGGCTACGACCACGCCGTCCGGGAGTGGCAGAACCTGCTGGCGGGCTTCAACGCCCTGCGTGACCTCAAGGGAATGGGGGTCTGCCTGATCGCCCACATGGCGCTGGAGCGCGTCGAGAACCCGGAGACCGATCCGTACGACAAGTTCCAGATCAAGGTGCAGAAGAAGGCCGCTGGCACCCTCTGCGAGTGGGCCGACGCGGTCCTCTTCGTCAACCAGAAGGTCGCCGCCGTGAAGGCGGGCGAGAGCCGGAGCGGTGAAGAGCGCAAGCGAGCCGTCGGCAACGGCGACGCTGTGATCTACACGACCTCGCGTCCCGCCTGGCAGGCCAAGAACCGCTACCGGATGCCGCGGGAGATCCCGCTGGTCCAGGACGACCCGGCCGCGACGTGGGCGCCGATCCAGGCCGCTATCGACGCGATGGTCACCTACAGCCCGACCGAGGTCCACGCCGACGCGGTCGCGAGCTGAACACACACAACCCCTGTCAGTAACCAAACCCCTAACACGAAACGAGAAAGAGAGAAAGAACCATGGGTAACCTCAACTTCGACGCCTCCCAAGTCGCCCCGAACACGTCCTTCGACCCGCTGCCGAATGGCTGGTACGCCATGCGGATCATCGAGGCGGGGATGGCGCCGAGCGAGAAGGCCGGCGACATGCTGAAGCTGCGCCTGGAGATCGACGAGTCGGCGCACCCCGAGCTGGCCAACCGCAGCGTCTTCAGCAACCTCTGCCTGAACCACCCGACCAGCCAGCAGGCGCGCGAGATTGCGATGCGCACGCTGTCGTCGATCTGCCACTCGATCGGCAAGCTGCAGATCAGCGACACCGAGGAGCTGCTCGGCCACTCGCTGCGCGTGAAGGTCGCCGCGGTGCCGGCTCGCACCGACGCGACCACCGGCAAGAGCTACGACGCCGGCAACGAGGTCAAGGGCTACAAGGCCCTCGACGAGAAGGTGGAGACGCCGCCCCCGGCGACGACTGCGCCCGCCACGAAGCCGGCGACGGCTCCCGCGGCTTCCGCCCGCCCCGCGACGCCGAGCTGGAAGAAGTGACCCATGGCCACTCCCTCCTGGATCCGCCCCGCCCAGACGCCGCCGGCTGCGAAGCCGGCGGCCGTCTCGGCACCAAAGCCGGCCGTGAAGCCGCCGGCTGCAGTCGCGCCGCCTTCGCAGGCGACCCCGTCGGATGGTGGGCTCACCATCGTTCGCCTCACCGCCGAGAACGTGAAGCGGCTGAAGGCTGTCGAGATCGCTCCCGACGGCAACCTCGTCGTCCTGTCCGGCCGCAACGGCCAGGGCAAGACGAGCGTGCTCGACGCGATCACCTACGCGCTCGGCGGGAAGGGTGTCGTGTGCACCGAGCCGGTGCGCCGCGGCGCCGAAGTCGCCGAGATCGTCTGTGACCTCGGCGACCTGGTCGTGCGACGCAGATTCGTTGCCGGCGGCGGAACCACGCTCGAAGTGACCTCGCGCGATGGGCTTCGCTTCCCCTCGCCGCAGGCGATGCTCGACAAGCTGGTCGGCGAGCTGACCTTCGACCCGCTGGCATTCGCGCGCCAGGACGCGAAGTCGCAGCTGGAGACCCTCCGCCGGCTGCTCGGCCTCGACTTCTCGGAGTGCGACAAGGCCCACGATGCGATCTACCACGAGCGCACGCTGGTCAACCGCGAGCTGAAGGCGGCCGAGGCGCGCCTGAAGGCCCTGCCGCCGGCGCACCCGGGAACCCCGACGGCGCCGATCGCCCCTGGCGACCTCGCCAGCGAGCTGCAGCGCGCCAACCTGCACAACGGCGAGAACGAGAAGGTCCGGGCGCAGCTGGAGAAGGGGCGGGAATTGGTCGCACGCACGCAGTCTGACGTCGCGCGGATGCGTGCGGCGCTCGCCGCCGCCGAGTCTAGCTTGCAGACGCTGACCAGCGATCTGCAGGCGATCGAGGCGCGCGTCGCCACGCTCGCCGACATCGACACCGCGCCGATCCTGCAGCGGATGCGGGACGCCGACGCGATCAACCAGCGCGTGCGCGCCAACCAGCAGCGTGCCGAGGTCGAGAAGGAGGTCGCTGAGAAGGGCCAGCGGTCCGAGGAGCTGACCTCCCAGCTCGACGAGATCCAGCAGTGGAAGGCCAACGAGGTGGCGAAGGCGAAGATGCCGGTGGGAGGCCTCGGCCTCGGCGAAGGCGGAGTCACCCTCAACGGCCTGCCGCTGGACCAGGCCAGCGCGGCGGAGCAGCTGCGGGTCTCGGTCGCCATTGGCATCGCGATGAACCCGCGCCTGCGGGTGCTGCTGATCCGCGACGCCAGCCTGCTGGACAAGGACTCCCTGGCCCTGGTCGCGGAGATGGCGAAGCAGGCCAACGCGCAGGTCTGGTGCGAGATGGTCAGTGACGGCGACGGGGTCGGCATCGTCATCGAGGACGGGATGGTCAAGGACGCGGCGGGGGCGCAGGCCTGATGGCGCCCCTCCCGCAAATCTCCGTCGCGACCTCGGCTGCCGCGCTGCACGCTGCGTACGAAGCGCGTGCGGCGGCGGCGGAGCCGGGATCTGACCGCGACTGGCACCGCGACCACCTCGGCGCGTCGCTGATCGGCCACACCTGCGACCGCTACCTGTGGCTGTCGTTCCGCTGGGCGATGAACCCGAACCACAAGGGGAAGCTGCTGCGCCTGTTCGAGCGCGGGCACCGCGAAGAGGCCTGGATCATCGAGGACCTGCGCGCCGCGGGCTTCGTCGTCCAGGACCGCGACCCGACCACGGGCGAGCAGTTCCGCGTGACGTGGCACGGCGGCCACTTCGGCGGAGGCCTCGATGGACTGGTCGCCGGTCTCCTCGAAGCCCCGAAGACGACCCACGTCCTCGAGGTGAAGACCCACAACCTCAAGTCCTTCGACAAGCTGCAGAAGGACGGGGTGAAGCGCAGCAAGCCGCAACACTACGCGCAGATGCAGGTCTACATGCGCGGCCGCGGCCTCGATCGCGCCTACTACGTCGCCGTCTGCAAGGACAACGACGAGCTCTACACCGAGCGGGTGCACCTCGACGCGGCCTACGCGGACGACGTGATCGCGCGCGCCAAGCGGATCATCGACGCGCCGGAGCCGCCGGCACGCAAGCCGGAGCCCGACTTCCCGCCCTGCCTCTACACCACGGCCGAGGGCGTGCAGTTCTTCTGCCAGTACCACGACCTGTGCTTCGGCGACGGTGTGATGCCCGAGAAGAACTGCAGGACCTGCATCGACTCGACGCCCGCTCCGGACGGCAAGTGGCGGTGCGCGAAGTTCGAGGTCGAGATTCCCGCCGAGAACCAGCGCTTCGGCTGCCGCGAGCACCTCACGATCCCCTCGATCGTCAACATGCAGGTCGCCTCGGTCGACGAGCACGGCCGCCGCATCGCCTACCAAGCCGCCGACGGCCGGACCTTCGTGGACCAGGCGCAGCCAATGCCCGGAGGTGGCGCTTGATCGCCCTTTCACAGCAGCAGGACGCGGCCGCCGCCGCGGTCCTCGACTGGTTCACGATGCAGCAGGAGCAGGTGTTCCGCCTGTTCGGGTACGCAGGCACCGGCAAGACCAGCTGCGCGCAGCACCTCGCTCGCGCGATCGCCGAGAAGAGCGGCAAGGCCGTCGTCTTCGCGGCGTTCACCGGCAAGGCGGCCAGCGTGCTCCGCGACAAGGGGTGCCACGGCGCGTCGACGATCCATAGCCTGATCTACAAGCCGGTGCAGGTGGGCTCGAAGGTGCAGTTCATGCTCGCGGGCGAAGACCTCCGGTCGAAGCGGGTCGCCATGGTCGTCATCGACGAGTGTTCGATGGTGGGTGAGGAGCTCGGCCGCGACCTCGAGTCCTTCGGAGTGCCAATCCTGGTGCTCGGCGACCCGGCGCAGCTGCCCCCGGTGGGCGGTGGCGGTCACTTCACCAACCACGAGCCGCACGTCCTGCTGACCGAGATCCACCGGCAGAAGGACGGCTGCGGCATCCTGGACATCGCCACGGCGGTGCGGACGGGGCAGCGTCTTCCCGTCGGCACCTACTCGGAGAACGCAGTTCGCCCCCTCTCCGACCTCTTCCGCATCGACCCGTTCGAGTTCGACCAGGTCATCGTCGGCAAGAACGCTACGCGCCGCAGCTGGAACGCGAAGATGCGGGCGCGCCTCGGACGAACGTCTCCGCTCCCGGTCCCCGGCGACCGCCTCATCTGCCTGCGCAACAACCGCTCGGCCGGGATCATGAACGGCGAGCAGGTCACGGTGGTGGAGGTGAAGGAGCGGCCCGAAGACCTCTGGCTGACGTTCGACCACGACGGCGACGTGAAGTCGCGAGCGGTCTCGACCCACTACCTGCTCGGCAACGAAGGCGACGCGCCGTGGAGCGGCGACGAGCTGCTTTTCTTCGACTACGGCTACGCGATCACCTGCCACAAGAGCCAGGGCAGCCAGTTCCGCCGGGTCCTAGTCATCGACGAGTCGCGCGTGTTCCGCGAGAGCGCGGCGCGATGGCTCTACACGGCGGTCACTCGCTCGAGCGAGCACGTCACGGTGGTGCGATGAAGACCCACACGTGCAGATGGTGGTGTCGACCCCTAGCGGCGGCGGCCGGAGCAATCATCGGTGTCGCGATCATGCTCGTGTACGGAGCGGTCGCCTTGCTCGTGAGGTGCTTCCAGTGACCTACGCCATCCCCACGAAGTGGAACGGCGTGCAGTTTCGGTCGCGCCTGGAGGCGCGCTGGGCCGCATTCTTCACGGCGATCGGCTGGGAGTGGTCGTACGAGCCGATCGACCTGCAGGGCTACATCCCCGACTTCCTGCTGCACCTGGACGAGGACGTCCTCGTCGAGGTGAAGCCGTTCACGAGTTTCGATGATGACGTGATTCTCGAAGCAGAGACCGAGATCCAGGACAGCGGGTGGAGTGGCCCATTCGGTGTTGTAGGTGTGCTCTTCACTGGCTTCTGGGTTGGACCGCACCTTGTCTGCGACGGCCTTTGCAACTCCTGCTTCGAATGGAACGGGCGGCAAAGGCCAGGCCATGAGGTCTGGCGTCTGGCGGAGGACTCCAATCGGAAGAGGTGCCTAGTTTGCGGAAGGAGCGACATCGCTTCGGATCCAGACGAAGGGGGCAACCAGTTCTGTGATCAGGGCATCGACTACTCCCTCGAGATTGCCATGAAGAGAGTCACGCTTTGGCGCAACGCCGGGACCGCCGTGCTTCGGGGTGCTCAATGACCGCCTCCCTCTTCGACGACGTGCCGCTGCAGGTGCCGCCGATGGCGCTGCAGCTGCGTCCGTACCAGCAGGAAGCCGTCGACAGCATCTTCGCGTGGTTCGAGAAGGAGACCGGCAACCCGCTGGTGGTGCTCCCGACGGGGGCCGGCAAGAGCCTCGTGCTCGCCGCCTTCATTCACGCTGTGCTCTCCGCCTACCCGCGCGAGCGCATCCTCGTGCTGACGCACGTGAAGGAACTGATCGCGCAGAACCACGCGCAGCTGCTCCGCTGCTGGCCAGGAGCACCCGCCGGCATCTGCTCGGCCGGGCTGCGCCGCCGAGAACACGACGCACCGATCCTGTTCGCCGGCATCCAGTCGACCTACCGCCACGCCGCGAAGATCGGGTGGACGGACCTCGTTCTTGTCGACGAAGCGCACCTGATCCCAAAGGAGGGCTTCGGCATGTACCGGAAGCTGCTGCAGGACCTGTCGTCCATGAACAGCAAGCTGAAGGTGATCGGGCTCACCGCCACCCCGTTCCGCACCGGTGAAGGATCCCTCGATGCCGGCGCCGACCGGCTTTTCCACGGCATCGCCTACACGGCCAGCCTTGTCGAGCTGATCCGCGACGGCTACCTGTCGCCGGTCACCAGCAAGAGCACGGCGGCCGAGGTCTCCACCGCTGGCGTGCACCGCGTCGGCGGCGAGTTCGTCGCCAAGGAGCTCGAGGACGCGGCGCTCCAGGGCGACCTCGTCCAGCGCGCCGTCGCCGAGATCGTGAACCGTGGGCGCGACAGGAAGGCCTGGCTGATCTTCTGCTGCGGCGTTCGGCATGCAGAAGCCGTGTACCGAGAGATCGAGGGGGCTGGCATCCCAGTCGCCTGCATCTTCGGCGACACGCTGCAGGACGAACGCGACGCGGCGATCGAGGCGTTCAAGCGGGGAGAGCTCCGCTGCATCGTCAACGTCAACGTCCTCACGACCGGCTTCGACGCGCCGCACGTCGACCTGATCGCGCTGCTGCGTCCCACGTGCTCTCCGGGCCTCTACGTGCAGATGGTCGGGCGAGGGCTGCGGAGGGCGCCGGGGAAGACCGACGCTCTGATCCTCGACTTCGGCAGCAACGCGGTGCGCCACGGCCCGATCGACGCGATCGCGATCACGCAGCCGAAGGACAAGGGGAGCACCACCAACGAGTCTGTGGAACGCGTCCTCGCGAAGTCCTGCCCGAAGTGCCAGACCTTGGTCGCCGTGGCCGTTCGCCAGTGCCCGGACTGCGGCCACATGTGGCCCGAGCCCACGCCCGACCACGCGGCCAAGCCGGACGAGGAGGCGAAGCTGGTTCAAGGGACGCACCCGACCGGCGGGATCGAGCGCTGGAACGTCCAGCGGACCTTCTACCGGCTGCACAGGAGCAAGGACCCCAAGAAGCCACCGACGCTCTGCGTCGAGTACCGGTGCGGCTTCCACCAGACCGCGCGCGAGTGGATCTGCCTCGAGCACATCGGCTACGCGCGGACGAAGGCGGCCATGTGGTGGAAGCACCACGGCGGGCAGATGCCGGCGCCCGAGACGGTCGACGTGGCGCTGACCCGCATCGAGTGCGGCGAGCTGCTCGACGTCGCCGTCGTCACCGTCGACGTGCGCGGCGAGTACCCCGAGGTCAAGGGGACCCGCATGGCAGCACGCGAGGCCGGCGAGCATGACTTCGGGGCAGCGCCGAAGGCAGCAGACTCGGCAGCAAGCGACATTCCATTCTGACAGCAGCGAGCAGTTGCCCTGGGAGGGGCGGATGGCACAACACGAATCAGGCAGCGCCCACTTGGGCGAGGGTCAGGCATTCACTTCGCCGATCGACGCGGCGCTCCGCTACGCGTCGATCGGCTGGCCGGTGTTCCCGTGCCGACCGTTCACCAGCGTCGCGGACCGAGAGAACAAGAAGCCGCTGACGACGCACGGGTTCCAGGAGGCGACGACTGACGCCGCGCAGATCGTCGAGTGGTGGCGGAAGTGGCCACAGGCGCAGATCGGAGTCGCCACCGAGGCTGCCTCCCTCTGCGTCATCGACCTCGACCTGAAGCCGGAGGAAGGCCTTGACGGGCTGAGCACGTTCTCGCGCATGAAGGACGAGCACGGCGCCGACATGTGCGGCCTGATCGCCAGCACGCCGCGCGGCGGCCGCCACTACGTCTACGTCATGCCGGAAGGTGGAGTGAAGTCCGGCAGCGACATCGTGAAGGGCAGCGGCATCGACGTGCGCGCGAACGGTGGCTACATCGTCGTGCCGTCGCCGGCGTCGCCGGACCGGTCCTGGATCATCGGCGACCCGTTCGACGTCGGCAGCGACGGCAGCACCGACCTGGGCGGGATGCCGAAGTGGGTGCTCGAGCTGGTCCGTCGAGACCGGGGATCTGCCTCTCTTGGCGGCACCGGAGGATCGTCCTCGCGCGCGCTTCCCCTCGACGAGAGACAGGTGCAGAGGATCCGCGCCGCCCTCGACTGGATCGAGAACGACACCCGCGACAGCTGGCTGCACGTCGGCATGGCGCTGAAGAGCACCAGCGCAGGCCAACAGGCCTACGACCTGTGGGTCGAGTGGTCGAAGAGGACCGGCTCTGGTGCGGTCCACCCGAAGTTCGACGAGAAGGACCAGCGCTACCAGTGGCGCAGCATCCGCGAGTTCCGGCACAACGGCTCGGAGATCACCCTCGGCACGCTCTTTCACCTGGCGAAGCTGGGCGGCTGGGCGCCGACGCTCGAGGAGGAGCTCGAGATCGAGGCGGAGAAGGTCACGCAGGAGGTGTTCGCGTTCACGGAGAGCGGCGAGGCGCCCCAAGCCCGCTCGCCCGACGTGCCTCGCCCCTTCCCGCTCGAGCTGATGAACTGCCCGGGCTTGGTCGGCGACATGGCCGACTGGATGGTCAAGAGCTCGACCCGGCCGCAGCCGGCACTGTGCCTCGCCTCGACCCTCTGCGCCCTGGGCGCCCTGCTCGGACGAAGGGTCGCTTCTCCCACCGACCTGCGGACCAACATCTACGCGCTCGGCATCGGCGAAACCGGCTGCGGCAAGGACCCCAGCGTGAAGCTGCCGCAGATGCTGTTCGCGCACGCGGGCCTGGGGAAGTTCATCGGACCGGGGGAGTGGAAATCGGATTCTGGCCTCCGCGCCGCCCTGGTCGCCGAGCCGTCCCACGTCTGCCTGATCGACGAGTTCACGAAGGCGCTGGCGGTCATGTCCGGCCGGCAGGTGCCGCCGCACATCCTGGGGATCAAGAGCTACCTGCTGCGGCTCTTCCCGTTGGCCAACGGCGTGTTCCTGGCGCCGGCCTACGCCGACCGCAAGATGAACGCGCCGGTCGAGATCCCCGAGCCGAACCTGTGCGTCTACGGGACCGGCGTCCCGGGCGAGCTGTTCTCCTCCCTCGACCGCGGCGCGGTCCAGGACGGGTTCCTGAACCGGTTCCTGGTGTTCCTGGTCGACGACCAGCAACCAAAGCGGCAGAGGGTTAGCCGGGCCGTCCCGCCAGTTGATCTAGTCGACGCCGTGAAGGCTCTCGACCTCGCCACCAAGCCGAAGGGCAACCTGCAGGGTGTGGGCAGCGGCATGGCCAGCGCCACCGGCTGCCGGACCATCCCGCACGACGCGGAGGCGACCGAGTTCCTGACGCAGCTCGAGCGCGAGATCGACGAGAAGGTGGCCCACCTGCGTTCGAAGTCCGACCCGCTGGTCGACCTCTGGCTGCGCTTCATCGAGCACGTCGTGAAGGTGGCCCTGATCCGGTCCGTCGCCGACGACGCGACCCGGCCGACGAACGTGCACGACCTGCGCTGGGCGCGCGACCTGGTGCTCTGGTGCACCGAGCGCACCTCGGCCATCGCCGAGTCCCACGTCGCCGACAGCCAGCAAGAGGCGGCCACGAAGCGCGTGCTGCGGCTGATCGCCGCGGCTGGGCCGCAGGGGATCACAGCCTCTGTCCTCACCAGGAAGACGCAGTGGCTGCGCAGCGGGGACAGGAAGGACATCCTGACGACCCTGGAGAGCTCGAACCAGATTGCGCGCAAGCCGGCGGTCAGCGCCACCAAGCCGACGATGATGTTCGTCGCCGTGGCGGGGGACTAGCCCCATGTCCGGCCGTGTCGGATTTCTTGAAGGATTGAATCATTCACGCGCGAAGCGCGGACGCAAGCGACGGCGATAAGCCGGCTTACGAGATCCTTCAGATAGTTCAAACTTTCACCGAGGGGGTATGTACTGAAATGGGGCCTAGGTGAAAGATTGAAGTATTTGAATGATTATATATCTCTCTATTTTACTACTACTTACACCATCTAATACTTCAACAGTCCTTCAATCCTTCAAGAAATCCGACACCACCGGATGCGGCGCGTTACAACGGCGCGACGATTCGTTGACGGGTGCCTGGCGAACTGCCCCTCGTCCCCGCGGCCAATCTGTGAAACGAAAGGCCCGAATCTGTGAAACGGGCCGCGACAGGACGGCAATCCCGCCGCGGCCCTGGGCAACCCCTGCTTGGACAGGAGCAACCGTGCGCATCCCATCGTCCGCTCGTCCCTTCCGTCCTGAGGCCGGACCATGATCCGCCTCGGGCATTCGTTCTTCCTCGACCCCGGCGCGGACGGCTGGACGCTCTTCGAGGTCACGAGCAAGGACCGCGACCGTCAGACGCGGCGGTTCGGGCCGTTCACCAGCGTGCGCCACGTGCTGCAGCAGCGCAAAGTCACCTTGCCCGAGGGAGTGCGGGCGGAGCTGGAGGCCATCGATGCCGCTGCTGGTTCGGGCGACGACAGCCTGGGCGAGCTGCCGGTTACCGAGGCGCCAGAAAAAGGGGCTTGACCAGCGAACCCTCGGAATCGCGCGCCGCCCCTCGGGATGGTCTCGGTCGCACCAGACCGACCTCCCCCGAGGACCATGACCGAGACGAACCACGCGAGTGAGGCTGCGGCCTCGTCCTACCTTCCGAGCGAAGCCGAACTGCAGCACATCGCGACACCTGGCGGCGGGTGGAGTCCGCGCGTGCAGGCGATGGCGGTCGAGATCCTGCGGATGCGGCGCGACTGCCCGCCGACCGCGGAGATCGAGAAGCTGCGCCATGCTGCGCGCGAGGAGAACCGGCTGCACGGGCACCTCAGCAACATCGGCTCGGCCCTGAGCGAGGTGGGCCATCCGCACCGGCACAAGGGCGACGAGCTCGAGCGCATCCGCGACTTGGCAGCCAGCCGCAAAGCCTGGAAGCGCGAGGCCGACACGCTGGGCGGCGACCTGAACCGCATCCGGTCGCTCGTGCCGACGGCGAGCGACGAGCAGTCGACGTTCGACGCGGTGCAGGGCGAGCTGCAGCGGCTGCGCAGCGAGCTGACGCAGCTGCGCGCCGAGGCGAAGCGCGTCGACGATCGCGTGCAGCGTCTGGCCAAGGTGGTGCAGTGCCAGGTGGGCGACGACGTCTACGACGCGGCCGAGAAGAAGCTCGGCGAGCTGCGCGCGGCTGCCGACGAGCGCGCCAAGCTGCTCGACCGTCTGCACGCCATCCTGTTCTGCACCTTCCCGGCCGAGCCGACGATGGAGAAGCAGGCCGAGAAGCTGGTCGCGGCCGCCAAGAACGGCGCGCCGCCGGTCGTCGGCGACTGCCTGATGCTGGCGCACAAGCCCGGCGAGTGGTCGCAGGAGGCGGACGAGTTCTTCGTCTACCGCCGGGTGTCGCGCACGCCGTGGGTGCAGGTGTTCTGGCGCCATGGGCCGGGCGTCAGCAACAGCGCGCCATCGCTTCCCGCCGAAGCGCAGACCGCCATCGCCGCCATGCGCGACGTCGGTCCGGAGCTGGCGAAGGCCGGCATCCAGGTCGGGCCGCGGCTCAGCCACGCCGAGGCGATCGCGCAGCTGCGCGGCGAGCGGGACCGGTGGCGCGAGAAGTTCGAGGGAGCGCACCAGCTTGTCGACGAGGCAGCACGCTTCGAGGGCGCTGTCGTCGCGGACCTCGCCGCGCACGGCGTCTTTGCGACTGGTGGCCTCGGGGGAGTCCGATTCGCGGTCGGGAAGGTCCTCGCCGAGCTGGCCCGCCTGCGCAAGGAGTCGAAGCGCGACCAGGTCGCCAAGCAGCAGGCGCTGCTCGACGAGATCGCGCGGCTCTTCCCGGGCAAGGGCACCCTCCTGGGCCGCGTGCAGAAGGCGGCGAATGGCTACATCTGGCGCGAACTGCTCCTGCGGCTGCGCGACGGCATCAAGGCACAGCTCGCGTGGTGCACCCTGCCGGGCGGTGCGCCGTTCGCCGGGATGCACGATGCACATGCCGCGCTGAGCTGCGCGCTGAGGAACGCCGACGCGCTGATGGCGGAGGCGGCTGGCCTCACCGGCGACTGGTGTGGCACCAACCGCCCCGAGATGCCGCCGCTCAATCCTCAGGTCGCCCCCGCCACCGGCCAGCCGCGCACCGAGGCGCCGATCGCCCCCGACGGCAGCGGGACGGTGGTGGAGCTGGGCGAGGCGTTCCGGCAGAACCTGTCCAACGCCGTCGCGTGCCTGCCGGAAGGTGCGATCGACCCGACGACGACCAAGATCGCGATCCGCAACCTGCACGCGTGCGTCGCCGAGCTGGCCAAGGTCGTCGAGCGGATCGGGGCGCGGTGAACCGCAGCGACGCCGAAGCCCTGTTCGCCGAGAACCAGGCGCTGGTGCGCTGGATCGTGAGCAGCAAGGGCTTCGGGTCGCTGTTCCGCCAGCACCGCATGGACCAGGACGACGCGATCCAGGTCGCCAGCATCGGCTTGTGGCACGCGTGCCAGCGCTTCGATCCGTCGCGCGGCATCCAGCTTTCGACCTACGCCGCGCAGTGCATGCGAGGCTACCTGCTGTCCGCGCTGGACCTGCAGCGCTTCGGCGTGCGGAGACCAGTCGACGGCGGCATGGACCTGACCCGGTTCGAACTGGTCGGCGAGCGCGTGGACCTCGACCGCATCGTCGACGACGAAGCACCAGCCGACGCGCTGCGCAACGAGCAGGTCGCCGCCGTGCGCGCGGCGATCGCGCAGCTACCGGAGCGCCTCGGGCGGATCATCCGGATGCGCATGCACGGCGCGAAGCTGGACGACATCGGGGAGGCCTTCGGGTTCACGCGCGAGCGTGCGCGGCAGCTGGTCGTCAAGGCCGAGGACCGGCTGCGGCGCCTGTTGTCGCGACATCGCGAGGACGAGAGCGACGCGGCGTGAGGGTTAGCCCGCGCCGTCGGCGCCGCGCTACCTCGGGGGCATGACCGAGACCAAATCCCCCAAGTCCAGCCACCTCCAGGCCGTCGCCGAGGCCGCGGCCAAGCACGTCGCCGAGGCCGTCGCGTCGTTCCTCTATCTCTGGAAGAAGCCCACTTCCGCAGGCGAAGTCGTGGCCAAGGAGGTCGTCATGCTCCTCAGCCCGAGGGATGTTGCGGTGCCGATGGAGCGCATCCAGCAGGAGCATTTCCAGCCCGCCGCCGACGCGATCTGCAACACCATCCGCTCGCGAGGTGTTCCCCACTCGTGGGTCTCGCCGACGTTCCTTCGTGCCGGCGTCACCTTGCTCGCCGACAGCACGGCGAGCGTGGAGCACCCGTGCACCGGCGCCCCGTACTCCGACGCCGTGATCGTGCGCGCCGTGGTCTACCGGGGGCAGGACAGCGGCGGCAACGTCGCGCTCGCGGTGCTCTTCTCGCCGCGCTTCGCCGCCGAGTGAGGGGTTCGCCGGTCGCTTTGCGCCGCCGGTAGACCCGCCGGCATGCACCGATTCCCCCTGCTGCTGTTCCTGCTCTGCTGCCTGCTGCCCGCGCAGGTCGTGCGCGTGGCCAACATCGCGCCCGTGCCGTTCTCCGGCTGGGTGCGCACGACGGTCGACGTCGCGCCGCCTCACGCCGCAGGCGTCGTCGGCGACACGACCTACGTCGTCGGGCGCGCCGTCGGCCTCGAGACCCGCGTCGTCGACCTGCGCGTGACCCTCGCTGCCGGCGAGGAGCGCAGCATCGACCTCGCTGCGTCGACGCCGATCGAGTGGACGCTCGCCCCGCTGCCCGCCGACCCGCTGGCTCACTTCGGCGGCGCCTGCACGTTCGCCGGCGAGCCGCTGGCGCTGGTCGGCCTGCAGCCGGACGGTGCCGCGTGGCTCGCGACGATGCGCGGTCGCGTCGGCCGCATGTTCGTCGTCACCGTCTGGGTGCCGTGGTTCCCCGATCAGCCTGCGTGGGCCTACGGCGAGTGCGCGGTGATCGCGAGCAACCCCGCCGTGCCCGACATGGTCGCGACCGCGCCGCCTGGCGCCGCGCTGCAGTTCGGGTCGGCGCTGACCATCTTGCCCGGGCGAGGCCTCGCGCCGTTCCTGACGGCCGGCGACACGTTCGCCGACGGCCAGGGGCGCGTGGCTCCGGTGATGTTCCTCTGGCTCCAGCACCTGCGGCGCGCGAGCGAATGGAGCTCGGTCGGCGCCGCGGCCGACTGGTCGGTGTCCGCCGTCGGCGTCTCGCGCGTGTGGGCCGACGGCAACCCGACCTACCCGGCGTCGTTCAACGTGCGCAGCTGGATCGCGGGGAACCTGCCCGAGAGCGCGCGGCGCCTGTGGACGTGGGACGAGCCGGTCATCGGTCCGGCGATCCGCAGCAGCGCCAGCGGCGGGCAGGAGGAGCAGTTCTGGACGCGTGGCGAGCCGATGCTGCACCCGGCCGCATCGAACGTCGTGCTGTTCAGCGCGCTGAAGCTGCACGGCGAACGGCCGTGCAACCACCACGAGATCGGCGGCGAGCCGCTGGACCTGGACCGGCACCTGTCGCCGCTGCTGCTGTTCTGGGACGGGCGGCCGCACACGAACGCCTCGGTGAATCCGGCCGGTCTGCTCGGCAAGCCGCGGGCGCTGAACGAGGACTCCGGGGAGGCGCGCGGGCGCTACGGGCCCGACAACCAGCACTTCATGGCGCGCGGCCTGACCGCCGGCGCCCGCTACACGGGCAGCCCCGCCGCGCAGTACCTGCTCGGCCAGCTGGCGCGGGTCTACCTGCTGCAGCGCACCTCTGAGCCGTCGTGGTCGACCAGCGGGCTCTGGAGCCAGCGCGAGATCGGCTACGAGGGCGAGTTCGTCGTCGACGTGCACCTCAACCTCGAGGACCGGGTGCTCGCCTCGCGCGTCGTGCAGCGGTGGCGCGACCGCATGGAGCGCATCCTGATCCCGCGTCTGTCGGCGAAGCCGAACGACGTGTGGCACACCGAGCTGAACGACGCGCGCCTCGGCGACGGCGTAGGCGAGTGGTGGCAGCCGTGGATGCAGGCGTTCGCCGCGCTGGGGATGGACGACGCGTGCAAGCTCGTCGGCCCGGCCGCCGGCCGCGCGCTGGCCCTTCGCGGAGCCCGGGCGGTGCTGCGCGACGGGTTCACGCTGCGCGAGGGCCAGTGGGTGTCCCACGACCACGTGGCGCTGGACGGGCGCAAGGGCACGAACAGCTCGCTCTACCTGTTCGGGACGCCGGGCGCCGTCGCCGTCGTGCTGCGGCACGAGCCGGAGAACGCGCAGGCGCGGGCGATCCTGCAACAGATGCGGGCGGCTGGGGGCGGGAAGTGGATGCCGCCGGGGGTGCAGTGATGTTCGGAGAGCTCCTGGGCAAGGCGCTGGCGCTTCCGCTTCGCGTGCTCGACGCGCCGTTCGCCGTGCTCGAAAAGATCACTGGTGATCCGTCGATGGGGCAGCCCGAGATCCGGCCGTTCCGCAGCGCTGCGAACGCAGTCGAGCAGGGGGTCGAGGGCGCAATCGATGGGGAGGATCGCTGATGGATGCCAAGAAGCTGCACCAGTTCAACCTGAGCGACTTCGCTGGCCACCCATCGATGGCCGGCCTCACGTGCGTCGTCAACGCCGATTGGGGCAAGACCGCCACCGACCGCCTGCAGGCCGAGATGCAGCGCAAGCGCGAACGGCGCGGCGATGCGTTCCAGCGCGTGCCGCGGAACCGGGGGAGGCGCTGATGCGCTTCCGCCCTCTCGCCATCCTGGCCGCGCTCCTGGCCCACAAGCCGAGCCCGACCGCCAAGGACCTGGACGCCTGGCGTCGGCGCTGCGCAGACGCGGACCCGATCGAGCTCGGCCACCTGATCCACACCGCTGAGAACGACGAGTTCGCGGCGATCGCGATCCACGAGGCGGCGCGGCGGACGCCGAACGCGCAGCATCGGAGGCCGAGCTGATGGCCACCGCACGCATTGGCCGCCGCCGGCGGCACAAGCTGCACAAGCGGGTGGCCACGATTCGCGCGCGGTTGCGCCGCTGGTGCTCGCATGTGTTCTACGACTTCGATCGGTGCGCGACCGTTCTGGTTCCTCGCCAAGGCGGCGACACGACGTTCGCGATCAGCGACTACGCCATCTATGCGGCGGCCCCGCCGTTGCTGATGCATGCCTTCTTCGGCGGATCCTTGCAGGACTGGCAGCGCCCTGGCTTCGCCTTGCGGTTGCTGGCGCCGTTCGCGAGAGGTGTGCGATGACCGGCTACCACTGCGAGGGCTGCGCCAGCCGCGTCGCAGACCCGTCGGGCCTGCAGGTCGTGCAGCGCGCTTCGGGGTGCCGCATCTGGCTGTGCTACTCCTGCCGTCGCTTCACGACGATCGGTCTCGGCACCAAGCCCGCCGACGTGCCGGCCGAAGTCGCCCGCGATCGAGAGGCCTACGCGGGCGGGCCGAGGGTGCTGAGCGAACCCAGCGCCGCCGCGCCTCGGCAGCCGGCAGGCTCGCCAGCATGATCGCCGAGCAGCTGCAGTCGCTGGCCGTTCCCATCGCCTCCCTGAACCTCGACCCGTCGAACGCGCGGGTGCACGGCGACAAGAACCTCGCCGCCATCCGCTCGAGCCTGGCGCAGTTCGGCCAGCGGAAGCCGGTCGTCGTGCAGCGCGCCGGCATGATCGTGCGCGCGGGCAACGGCACGGTGCAGGCGGCGAAGGCGCTCGGCTGGACCGAGGTCGCGGTGCTTCGGACTCGAGCTGGACCCTCGCTACTGCGACGTCATCGTGGCGCGGTGGGAGAAGGCGATGGGGCGGAAGGCGGAGCGAAGCTAACCCGCCGCCACGCCGCCCTCTGCGCCGCCACGCTGGCGGCATGACCGAGACTCCCCCGACTCCCTCTGCCGCGGCCACGACGCCGCCGGCGCCCCAGTTCCGCCTGATCCGCGCCGGCCTGCCCGAGCTGCTCGGCACGCTGATCACCTACGCCGTCCCGGCGACGCAGCACCTCGACGAGGCGATCCGCCAGCGGGTCGAGGCGGCGCAGCTGACGCCGAACGACGCCGTGCGCGACACGCCGCACTTCGACACGATCGAGGAGTGGTGCAAGCAGCACCCGACCGACGCCGCGCGCGTCGTGCTGTGCGCGGTCTACCTGGCCAGCGGCCGGTTCGCGGTGCAGGACATGTTGGCGCCCGAGCCGGCGCCGAACCCGACGCTGGATGCGGCGGCCGCGGTCGCCGCGGAGGCCTCCGTGGCTGCTCAGCCTGCAGCGCCTGCTGCACCTGCAGTCCCTGCCGAGCCTGCCGCTCCGACCAGCGCGGAGCCGGACGGCAGCTGATGGCGTCGCGTCGGGGAAAGCAGAACATGACACCGGAGCAGGAGCGCACGCTTCTGCAGCAGGTGCAGCTCGGCCAGTACCCGACGCAGGCCGCTCGCAAGGTGGGGCTGTCGCCGTCCGCCGTGTCCATGCGGAAGGCTCGCGACCTCGTGTTCCGCGCGGCGCTCGAGGCGGCGGAGGCAGGGCTCGAGCTCGGGCTCGTCGCCAAGATCCACAAGGCGGCGGCCGATGGCGACTGGAAGGCCGCGCTGGCCATCCTCGAACGCCGGTTCCCCGAGCGGTGGGCGAAGCCCGAGATCCGCGCGCAGCTGGCCGCGGTCAACGTCGACGTCGAGGAGCTGAAGAAGGCGCTCCAGATCGGGATGACGGGCCTCGCGCGCATGTGGGCGCCCCGTGACGCGCCGGACGTCGACGCCGCAGCCCCTGCCGAGCCCGCAGCGGCAGCCGGTGCAGGCTCTGGGGTCACGCGGTCGTGATCGACGGATCGGATGGCGGGCTCGACCTGAGCGCGTTCGAGCTGAAGCACCCGATGCTGATGCACCGGCAGCGCCGTCGCCTCCTGCAGTCGACGAAGCGCAACTGCATCATCGCGGCCGGTCGCCGGAGCGGGAAGACGGTCGAGGCACGGCACCGGCTGCTGTTCGGCTCGTTCCACTTCGGCGGGAACCACCACGGGTGCCTGACAGCGCCGCTCGGCGTCGCGGACCCGACCTACGTCTACTGCGCGCCGACGAACCAGCAGGCCGAGCGCATCGCGTGGGAGCGCTTCAAGGCAGAGGTGCCGAAGTGGATGGTGCGCAAGATCACCGAGGGGAAGGAACTCAGCATCCGGTTCATCAACGGCGCGAAGCTGATCGTCGCCGGCATGGACAAGCCCGAGCGCATCGAGGGCATCGCGATCGACGGCATCGTGCTGGACGAGTTCGCCGACATGAAGCCGGCCGCGTGGAACTCGTCGATTCGCCCGGCGCTGTCGACGAGGAATCGCCCGCCGGGGTGGGCGATGTTCATCGGGCGACCGCGCGGCAAGAACCACTTCTGGAAGCTGATCCAGGACGCGCAGAAGCCCGACAACGTCGCCGACTGGGACGTGTTCACGCCGTGGCCGTCGTGGGTGGTGATGGACCCGGCGGAGGTGGCGGCCGCGCGGCGCGACCTGGACCCGCGGTCGTTCCGGCAGGAGTACGGAGGCGAGTTTCTCGACGACGCCGGGCGCGCCTACTACCAGTTCGGGCCCTGGAACCTGCGGCAGGTCGCCTACAACCCGCAGCGCCCGCTGCTGCTCGGCTTCGACTTCAACGTGTCGCCGGGCGTCGCCGTGGTGGCCCAGGACTTCGACGTCGAGGTGGACGTGGTCGCGTGCCACCGGTGCGCGGCGCCGATGCCGGGGCGCTCGGGCCGCCCGTGTCGGATCTGCGGGGTGCCGCAGGCCTTCGAGGTCGTGACGGCGGTGATCGGCGAGGTCTGGATCGAGGACGACAGCAACACGCGGCGCGTCTGCGAGCGCATCCTCGAGCTGTGGGGCGGCGTGCACCACGGCAAGGTGCTGTGCTACGGCGACCCGTCGGGCGGCTCGCGCAAGTCGAGCTCGGAGCGGTCCGACTGGCAGATCATCGAGGACTACCTCGGGCGCCGGTGGGGCAACCTGGAGATGGACTTGGCGAGCGATCACCCGTCGCCGCGCGACCGCATGGTGGTGACGAACAGCCGCCTGAAGAACGCGGCCGACGTGGTCCGTGTCTACGTGGACCCGGCGAAGGCGCCGCACCTGGTTGAGGACCTGGAGCTGACGCAGGTCGACGACAACGGGGAGCTGGACGAGGGGCCGGAGAAGAAGCGCACGCACATCAGCGATGGGCTGGCGTATCTCCTGGTTCAGCGGTGCGGGTCGCCGGTGCTGGGGCGGCGCGGCGTCAGCAGCCGGGCGATGTAGCGAACCCGCCGGCACGTCGCGCGCCCGCGTGGACGTTCCTGCGGTGGACCCGAACACCGTCAGCCAGACCTTCGACCTGACCTCCGCCGTCTCGGCCCTCCCCGCCGAGCACGACATCGACAAGGACTCGCCCCGCCCGGACCTCGCGCGCCCCGAGCTCGCCGAGATGCGCGAGGCGGCAAAGCTCCCCGACGCGCTGCTCGGCGGCAACCGCCGCATGCGGCGTGAGTCGGACGAGTGGCTGCCGAAGGAGGAAGAGGAGAGCGAGACCAACTACCGGATCCGGGTCGGCCGCTCGACCTGCTTCCCGTTCTACCGCGACACGCTGCTCGACCTGGCGGCCCGCCCGTTCGGGCGCGACATCACGTGGGAGAGGGAGCCGGGCGACGGCAACCCGGGCTTCGCCGAGTTCCTGCGCGACGTCGACGGCACCGGCAAGACGCTGACCGTGTTCGGGAAGGACACGTTGTTCCACGGCATGCACCGCGGCATGACGCACGTGCTGGTCGACGCCAGCAGCAAGAGCGGCGCGACGCGCGAGACCACCGACGGCCGCCGCGTCTACGCCCAGCGCATCGACGCACTGTCGATGCTCGACATCCGCGACACCGCCGACGAGACCGGCCGGAAGCGCGTCACCTACTGTCGGTTCGTGATGCGGAAGACGCTCGACCCGGACGCGTTCGCGCCGAAGCACGAGGTCGTGATCGTCGAGCTGCAGAAGAAGCTCGGCGA
>ERZ1066127.417-NODE-417-length-23114-cov-9.139902_pt1 | contig 23114 bp, 22 predicted proteins | sample MGYA00382774_ERZ1066127 | MGnify/ENA primary metagenome ERZ1066127 (study PRJEB33369, sample SAMEA5778357) | biofilm metagenome | biome: Industrial cooling water; feature: Water cooling tower basin; material: Biofilm | place: United Arab Emirates | collected... | reverse complement strand
ACGCTAGAGTGAGTGAGGGCGGCTTTTAAAAGCTTCCTGTCTTGAAAAAAATAACCCAGCTGTTGTTGTAAGATGTCTAAATCAGCCATTAATTAATAATCTGGGACAAACGTTGATACCGTAAACCAAAGGGCCAATTCCAAGGTTCATACCATTTGGCTTCTGTTGAAAAGAATAAAATTTCCGCACGGCCAATAACATTTTCAAAAGGAACAAACCCTACGGTGCTCATGACTCGGCTATCACTAGAGTTATCACGATTATCACCCATCATAAAATAATGGCCCTCTGGAACAATAAACTCTTCGGTATTATCTAATCTACCTTTACCGAAAGGAAGCATCTTTAAAATAGGGTGTTTAACGCCATTTGGCAACGTTTCTCTGTATTGGGGTATAACTCTTAGTTGCCCCTGGCTGTCAACGGTGTGATAGTCTTCGATTTGTTCTAATTTCACCGGTGTGCCGTTGATATGAAGAACCCCCTTAATAACTTGGATGCGATCGCCTGGCATCCCTACCAGGCGTTTTATATAATCTAAATTATCGTGTTTAGGGTTAAAGAACACCACCACATCCCCTTGTTTAGGCTCTGTAGGCCATATTCGTCCTGAAAATAGATTAAAACCCAAGGGAAGGGAATGGCGCGAATATCCATAACAAAATTTATTAACAAATAAATAATCGCCAACTAATAAAGTAGGTATCATTGAACCTGAGGGAATATTAAAAGGCTGGTAAAAAAATGTGCGTATAATCATGGCAATCAAAAAAGCCCACGCTAAGCCACGGATTTCTTTTTTCAATTTAGGCCAATTCATACCCAATAATTTGTCATCTTTAATTAAATTCATAAATAGGTTCCTTGACATTAGGATAAAGGGGAAACAGAAATTACAACGAAAGCTTGTGCATAGGGTGGTTCATCCGTTAAGGATAGATCAATTTTCCCACACATATTAGCCGGTATTAAAGTTCCATAATTGATTAAAGCCTTTCCTGACAGACTAACAATCGGCCGTCCATTGGGCAAATGATTAATTTCAATATGTTGCCAGTGAATACCTTGAACATTACCAATCGCTTTAACGGTCGCTTCTTTGGCCGCATAAATTTTACCTAAGCTAGAGATAAAATTACGACGGTTTTGACAGCGTTCTTGTTCGGTCTTTGTAAAGACGCGATCTAGAAAACGTTGTTTTTGACGTTCCAAAACACCTTCTAGGCGTCGGCAATCTAACAAATCAACACCGATCCCTACAATCATGAATGGCCTTGCCTTCGGCCGAAAGGGTGGGAAGTTTTTAACATTTTTAACAGTTGGCTTAAAGTCTGCTTTAATTTATGGCGATGAACAACTTGATCAATCATTCCGTGGTCTAATAAATATTCCGCTTTTTGGAAATTATCAGGCAGGGTCTGGCGTATTGTTTCTTGGATGACACGGGCACCGGCAAAGCCAATAATCGCTCCTGGCTCAGCAATTGCTATATCGCCTAACATCGCAAAGGACGCACTAACGCCGCCGGTGGTGGGGTCTGTCAAAACAGTAAAATAGGGCAAGCCCGCTTCTTTAACCTTTTCAATGGCAATGATGGTACGTGGCATTTGCATTAAAGATAGGATACCTTCTTGCATGCGTGCACCGCCGGAAGCCGTAATGGCAATAAGGGGGACATGGGTTTTAATGGCTAACTCGGCAGCCATTAGCAAGGATTGCCCAGCGGCCATTCCCATCGATCCGCCCATAAACTCAAAGTTAAAACAGGCAACTACAGCAGATTGCCCCCCAATTGTGCCATAGGCTACTACAACCGCATCTTCTTGTTGGGTTTTTTGGCGGTATTCTTTTAAACGATCAGCATATTTTTTAGTGTCACGAAATTTTAAAGGATCATGGCTGACTTTGGGGGGAGCAGATTCTGTATATTTATTGTCATCAAAAAGCATTTCTAGTCGTTGGCGAACCGTAAGACGTAAATGATATTCACAGTGGTGGCAAACAAATAAATTTTTTACAAGGTCAGGCTGGAATAACATATGTTCACAACCTGGACATTTAGTCCAAAGATTCTCAGGTATATCATTTTTACGGGTAATAAGAGCCTGAATTTTAGGGCGGACAAGATTGGTAAGCCAATTCATAATGTTTCCTAGTTATCAGTTAAAAATAAGGGCACAAACAAGCTTTAAAGAGAGTTTATGGCTTTTAGTAAGTGTGTGCTCATTTTAAAATGCAGATAAGTACGGGGTGGCAAAGGGACTGTTTGCCCATTACGCGGATTGCGTGCTTTTCTAGCAGGCCGCTGTTTAACAAACAATATTCCAAAACGTCTAAGCTCAACCCGTTTACCTTGTAATAATGACTTTTCTATGGTTGTAAAGAATGTATCAACCACTTGTTCAATCAATTCAGATGATAAAGTTTCATTGTTTTTGCTAATGGCTTTGATCAATTCAAAACGGGTCATCATTAGCTCCTTAATCTATTGAAAGCAGAGGGGTGGTTCGTTTCCCCCCTCTGTTTACTAACAGGCTTGCGACTTAAACCTCATCTTTTTTCTTTTTCATGGCAGCACCCAAGATATCACCCAAGCTTGCGCCACTATCAGAAGAACCGTATTCTGACATAGCTTGTTTTTCTTCGTCAATTTCGCGGGCCTTGATCGATAAGCCAATTTTACGGCTTGCTTTATCAACGGTCATAACCTTAGCGTCAACTTTTTCCCCTACGGCAAAACGGTCAGCACGTTGATAAGCACGATCGCGAGATAGATCAGCCTTTTTAATAAAGCCAGTTAACCCATCAGAAAGGGAAACTTCTAACCCTTTATCGTTGGCTTGGGTTATGGTGCACGTTACGATATCCCCTTTTTTGACTTTATCGCTTGCTTCGTCAAAAGGGTCATTTGCAAGTTGTTTAATGCCAAGACTAATTCTTTCTTTCTCAGAATCCACATCTAACACTTTAACCCGAACTGTTTGACCTTTACTGAAGTCATTAATGGCTTCCTCGCCTGGTTTATCCCAGGACAAATCAGAAAGATGAATCATGCCGTCCAATTCTTCACTAACCCCTACAAATAAACCAAATTCTGTAACGTTTTTAATGACTCCTTCTAGGGTGCTACCTGTGGGGTGTTGTTCCATAAAACGTTGCCATGGATTTTCGCTGCATTGTTTTAGTCCTAAGCTGATACGACGTTTATTCATGTCAACTTCTAGAATGACTACGTCGACTTCTTGGCCAACGCTAACAATCTTACTAGGATGGGCATTTTTCTTAGTCCAGCTCATCTCAGTGACATAAATTAAACCTTCAATACCATTTTCTAACTCTACAAAGGCTCCATAATCGGCAATATTAGTAATTTTACCTTTATGGCGGGAATGAAGAACATAATTTTGTTCAATACCTTTCCAAGGATCAGATTCCAGTTGTTTCATACCCAAAGAAATACGCTGTGTATCTTTGTTAAAACGAATCACTTGGACTTGAACCGCTTCGCCAATTTTTAACACATCACTGGGGTGATTAATGCGTTTCCAAGAAATGTCAGTAACATGTAAGAGGCCATCGACGCCGCCTAAATCAATAAAGGCACCATAATCAGTGATATTTTTGACAGTGCCGGTTAAGATCTGGCCTTCACTAAGTTGCGATACCAATTCAGTACGTGCTTCAGCCCGTGATTCTTCTAATACGGCCCGGCGAGAAACGACAATATTGCTGCGCGTCTTGTCCATTTTTAAGAGTTTAAACGGTTGCTGAATATTCATCAGGGGGGATATATCCCGGATCGGGCGAATATCAACTTGGCTGCCAGGCAAAAAGGCAATGGCTCCGTTCAAGTCAACCGCAAAACCACCTTTAACGCGACCGAAGATAGAACCGTTGATCAAAAGACCTTCTTGATAGGCTTTATCAAGCTCATCCCAGGCAGCTTCTCGTCGTGCTTTTTCAATACTTAAGACTACTTCCCCATTTTTATCTTCCATGCGTTCAACATAAACATCTAGGGTATCACCTATTCTAGGTTCACCTTGACCCCGGTTTGTGATTTCTTTTAAAAGTACGCGTCCTTCTGATTTAAGGCCAACATCGACGATAGCCATATCATTACGGATCGCTACAATGACACCCTTTACCACGGTGTTTTCAAAGTTTTGGCGGCCTGATAAAGATCCCTCTAAAAGGGAGCTGAAAGATTCTTTTTCATGTGCAGGGGATAAGTTTGACATAAAGTTCCTTAAAAATACATACGTCTACATCAAGCCAAAACTAAAATAGCAGACGGGTTAGAAGTTAATAGTAATTTAGCGTGAATACTAAACTAAACTTTATTTCGCTACAAGCCTTTTCAAATAGAGGGCTATGGGAGAGGCTAGGGGGTGTACTCCTTGACTATTAATTTAAAGCTAAAACCGCAAAAGAGTTTGACAGGGTTAAAGGTTTGTTAACGTCTGTTTCAGAAATAGGTTGCGCTAGGTGATAAGTTGATTTCGAAGTATTTTTAGACAAAGCAACTTTTAGCAAATTTGCTATTTCTTCCGTTACCAAAAGCATGCGTTGCTGTGCATTAAGCAAACAGTTTAAGCCATCGTGAAATATGGTTTCTTCTTGAGGAGGAATTGGTAAGGGAATTTGTTTGTGTAATTCAGTTTGGTGTATTTCAAAAGTTATATCTTGGTATGTTTCTATGCACCATTCTTTTAAAGAGTGTTTATCTGTTAGAACATCCCCCATTTCCTGCAGGATATGGTGTAGGATTCTACCTTTTTTAGCTAATTCTGTTCGCCCGTAAAAAGGTGATTTTGGAATACTTTTCAGTTTTTTGGAGTAAGCTTTTAATGTTTGTTTGCTTAGGTCGTAAAGCTGGCGGAGATTCAAGGAAGAAAGGGCAGATCTTTGCGGGGAGCCAGACAAAAGTTCGTTAAAATCAAGGCTGCTGGCTTGACTGTTAAAAGCAACCACCAAAAGAAGGAGTTTTTGCAAGAAGCGCATACACTACAAAATTATTTTTAAATTTATCTTAAGGCTAATTTAAAATAAAATCAATTTTGAGGCTATAATTTAATGTGCGTTTCTGGAAATACCTTGTGCAATTTATCAACATCGGCTTTATTGAGATAAGATGTTCTCATAAACCCAAAGTGAAGGAAATATGTCTATCCAATCGGACCGTTGGATTCGTGAACAAGCTTTAAAACACCACATGATAGAACCTTTTGTAGAGTCCCAGAAACGCCAAGGTATTATCTCTTATGGTTTGTCATCTTACGGTTATGATGCGCGAGTAGCCCCTGAGTTTAAAATCTTTACGAATGTGGATAATGCTTTGGTCGACCCTAAGAATTTTTCTGATACCAGTTTAGTTCATCGGGAAAGTGAAGTCTGTATTATTCCCCCCAATAGTTTTGTATTGGGCAGAACGGTGGAATATTTTAGGATTCCCCGGGATGTTTTGGTGGTGTGTTTGGGCAAATCGACTTATGCTCGGTGCGGTATTATTGTGAATGTCACCCCCCTTGAACCAGAATGGGAGGGACACGTGACTTTAGAGTTTTCTAACACGACCCCCTTACCTGCTAAAATCTATGCCAATGAAGGCGTTTGCCAATTTTTATTTTTCCGTTCAGATCAGGTATGTGAAGTATCTTACCGCGATCGTCTAGGCAAATACATGGGGCAGACGGGTATTACCTTGCCCAAGCTTTGATCATTAAAATGTGGAACTATTGAGTATGCCGTTAACAAAAATACGTATTGTGGGTGGTGCCCCCTTAGCGGGACAGCTTCGGGTTAGTGGAGCTAAGAATGCTGCTTTACCCTTGATGGCTGCGTGTCTATTAACAGACCAGCGTTTGACCTTAACCAATATCCCTAGGCTTAGCGATATTCAGTCAATGGCTGTTTTATTAAGTCAGCATGGGGTTGAGATTCATAACCACCAAGATAGGTTTGAATTACAAGCCAAGGATATCATGAGTACGGTTGCCCCCTATGAATTGGTGCGCAAAATGCGGGCTTCTATTCTTGTATTGGGTCCCTTATTAGCCCGGGCAGGCGAAGCAAAAGTTTCCTTGCCAGGGGGGTGTGCCATCGGTACGCGCCCCGTTGATATTCATATTAATGGTTTACGTCAGTTAGGTGCCCATATTGAACTTAGTGAAGGGTACATCCAAGCAAAGGCACCGCACGGTTTGACGGGTGCAGATATAACAATGCCGCTTATCAGCGTAACAGCGACAGAAAATTTAATGATGGCAGCAACGTTAGCAAAAGGGGAAACGCGCTTAATAAATGCTGCCCGCGAACCAGAGATTGTCGATTTAGCGCATTGTTTAATCGCCATGGGGGCGCATATTAGCGGGGCAGGAACTGATACGATCCTGATTCAAGGGGTAGATAGACTAAAGGGTGCCCACCACCATGTTATTGCCGATCGTATTGAAACAGGTACTTATGCTATGGCAGCTGTTATTACAGGGGGTGAGATTGAGTTAACTCATACCTCTATTGATTTGATTTCCCACCTTGTTGCTAATTTAAAAAAAGCAGGGGCAGATATCCAACCGACTGCACAAGGTCTGCGGGTTCGGGCACCCACTATTCCTATCCAAGGGGTGGACATTATGACCGAACCCTATCCGGGTTTCGCCACCGATTTGCAGGCCCAAATGATGGCAGTGATGAGCATTTGCCAGGGCGCATCTATGATAACCGAAACCATTTTTGAAAATCGATTCATGCATGTGCCAGAACTATGTCGTATGGGCGCTAATATCACGGTACACCATTCTTCTGCTTTGGTGCGGGGTGTTAAGGCTTTAAGCGGGGCAGAAGTGATGGCAACGGATTTGCGTGCCTCTGTGTGTTTAGTTTTAGCAGGTTTAGCAGCCCAGGGAGAAACGATTGTCAATCGAGTTTATCATTTGGACCGGGGGTATGAAGATTTAGAGCAGAAATTGAATGGCTGTGGTGCTCATCTTGAAAGGCTTGTTGATAAGTCTTAAGGCGGTTTTTAAGTAAGCGAGTTCTTGCGCCTAATAGGATAGCTTGCTTATACTTAATAAAACAATTTGTGATAAATTATATATATGGCCGATTCTTCTTTTTCCCCTTTAAAACTACTTGCAACCGATCATGAGGATTTGAAAGTCTTATCTGCCCATTTACAAGATGGGTTAGTATCTTTAAGTTCAATGAACTATGACCGCGACAACAGTCGTTTAACCTGTTTGGTAAACCGTTTTTGTTGGGAATTCTTAGAGAAAGGAGAAGAAGAGAAAATCTATTATCGGGTCCATACGGGACTTTGTATTCATCATGTGCAGGGTGTCCATTTGCGTGGCTTTACTCAACTGTCATCGCAGCGAATTTTTAATATTTTAAGCTTAACTTTAAACCCTGAGGGGGCGCTTACGCTTCATCTCTTGTGCTCGGGGGATCATGAAATCTGTATAACAGTTAACAACCTTTACTGCCAGTTTGCCGATTTAGATCACCCTTGGCCTACCTCTAAAAAACCAACGCATATTCATGAGCATCTACAGGCTTTACATATCTAGTAGCTGCACCAGGAATATTTTTGCTGCCTTTCTTTAAATAAGAGAGTTGGTTTTTTTCAGATGTAACACTTCTTTTACTTTCGTTGCTAAGTCTTTCAAGGTAAAGGGTTTGGCTAGAAAATGGATTTGGGTGTTATCCCCTAAATTTTTACGGAAGGTATCCTCAGCATATCCTGAAATAAAGATTGTTTTAATCCCCGGCAGCAAGTCGCGAATCTTCTTGTTTAGGGTGGGTCCATCCATTTTGGGCATAACTACATCCGTAATCAGCAAATCGAATACTTCCCCTTTTTTAATAATATCAAGGGCAGCTTCCCCGCTGTTCGCCTCTAACACGCGATAGCCTTTTTCTCTTAAAGCTCGGGCACTGAATAAACGGACAGCGTCTTCATCTTCGACTAACAAGATAGTTTCTGATCCTGTCAAATCAGTAGAAGGGGGATCAACAGGAATACTATGGGCAAGTTCCGGTCCTTGATAACGGGGCAGGAAAATTTTAAAAATGGTGCCCTGGTGGGCTTCGCTTTCAACAGCAACAAAACCACCTGTTTGTTTCACGATTCCATAAACGGTTGAAAGCCCCAAGCCTGTGCCTGATCCTAGTTCTTTGGTAGAAAAGAACGGTTCAAAAATATGATCCAAATGGTCAGCATGGATGCCATGGCCTGTGTCGACCACTTCTATCAGAACATAATCTCCAGCAGGCATAATATCAGGACCTAGCTGTCGCAGACGCGGTAGCTGGTAATGGCCGGTGCGAATAATTAAACTTCCCCCTTGGGGCATAGCATCACGGGCATTAACAGCCAAATTAATAATAACTTGTTCTAGCTGGCTGGCATCTACTCGAACAGGCCATAAATCACGTCCATGGATCATCTGCAAATCAATACCTGCCCCTAGTAAACGCCGTAAAAGGGCTGAAAGTTCAGCCAAAGTATCAGTGATATTAATGACCTTTGGTTGTAAATTTTGTTGGCGCGAAAATGCCAGCAATTGGCGCACTAAGTTAGCAGCGCGATTGGCATTTTGCTTGATTTGGATAACATCTGTATAGGAGGGATCGCTTGGCATATAGCGCTGTAACAATAAATCACAAAAGCCAATCATAGCTGTTAAAAGGTTATTAAAATCATGGGCAATCCCGCCCGCCAATTGGCCGACTGCCTGCATTTTTTGGGATTGAATAAATTGTTGCTCTAACCGCTTTTGTTCAGAAATATCAATAAATTGAATAAGTAAAGTTTCAACCAAGGAAGCAGTTTTTAAGGGGGTGACATAAGCAGTGGTATAGGTTTTGATTCCTTCAAATCGTATTTCAAAGGGGATCACTTCTGTTTGTGATTGACAGCACTTATTAAGGCGTTCTTTTACATCATCGCGGGTAGAACGGTGAATGAGATCATATAAATTACCGCCTACCTTAAGATTATCGTGGTTGATGGTGATAACATCGCTGATCATATTCGCAAAAGCAGGGTTAAATCCCAACATGCGGCCATCCACTTGGACCATGACGGCAGGGATGGGGGCTTGGTTAAAAGTGTCATCTAAGGTTGTGCCATTGCTATGAAAAAGGGTTGTTAAGAACTGTTCATCTAAACGGCATAGGAAAGAAGCTTGGTTCCTGGTTGTTAAAGTTGGTGGGAACCATACAGCTTTAAAAGGGGGTTGTTTAAGAGGGCGTAAAGTTATCATGGTTGGATGGGAAGGAAATTGGCCATTTGATTCTACTATAAAGTTTTTTAAAGGCTGTCCTAAAACGTTGCTTCTTTCTTGGGCTAACCAACCCGCTAAGGTGGCATTACAACCGATGACATGGTGGGTTTTGTTCGTATAAAAAATCCCTAAGGGAGCGTGATCTAAAAAGGCTTCTAACCGTTGGTAATTGTCTTTTAGGTTTTGGTATCCCTCTAAGTAATGGGTTACTTCAGTTAGGGTTGTTAAAAGAAGGTGTTTACCTTTGGCAGCTAGGGGGTCAACAGGAATAACGGTGGCTATCCACCGACGTTGGCCTTGTCCTAATCCATTAGCGCCACTGATCAGAAGGGTTTCACCGGGATAATGTTCTTCAACCCATTTCTTAAAGCGTGCTGATTCTGGGCTGGCTTGCATGCGCAGCATTAAGCGTCGCAGGAATTCTTTCTTATGCGGATAAAGGTGGGAATGAGTGCTAAATAAAGTTTTACCCGATTCATCAAATAAATGAATTTCTTGATAATTGGTAAGGGCATTATAGATGATGGTTGTCAAATGTAACCGTTGTACACATCGTTGAGAATGGCGGTAAAATTGCCAGCACACAGCAAAGCCGATACAACTAAGGCTCATGAGGACGCCTAAGGCAATTTTAACCCCTTGATTTTCAGATAAAAGGGCGATGGTCAACAGGCTGCCTGCCCACAATCCTATAAATATAAAATATAATAAGAAATTTAGGATTTTTTTCGACATATTTCTTCCTTTAGGAAAAACGACAGTAAAGTCGCCGTCCCTAAAATACTAAGAATAATGATTAACGAGTAAAGCGGATCAATCTTGATAATCCCTATCATTTTTAGACCGACAAAGAAGAGAATGACAGCTAATCCTTGTTTTAAATATCGTAGTTTATCTAGGGCATTGGCGAGTAGAAAATAAAGCGAACGCAATCCTAAAATTGCAAAAATATTGGCTGTGTAAACAATAAACGGGTCGCGGGTAATGGCAAAAATGGCAGGGATAGAATCTACAGCGAAAACCAGATCGGAAAATTCAATTAAAACCAAAGCCACCAAAAGGGGCGTGGCAAAAAGTTGCCCCCCTCGTTTGATGATAAATTTTGACCCCCGTAAGGTATTATCGATAGGTAAGAATTTTTGTAAAAACCGCCACCCCCAGGTCTCTTTCAAATCACTTTTAGTGTCCCCGAAATAAATGAATTTGACCCCAGTGAGAATTAAAAGAACTCCAAAGATATAAATTAAAAAATGGAATTTTTCTAATAAGATAACCCCCGACCAAATCATTAAAAAACGCATGATTAAAGCCCCTAAAACTCCCCAAAACAAAACTTTATGCTGATAAACGGAAGGGATTTTTAAAGCTTGGAAAATGACAGCAAAGACCATGACATTGTCTAAACTTAGACTTTTTTCAAGGGCATAACCTGTGAAGAACAAGATACCCCATTCTTTACCTTGATCATAGGTAAGCCATACACCAAATAAGAGAGCGAGTCCTAGCCAAACTAAACTCCAGGCTAGAGCCTCGGTGTAGGAGGGTGTGTGAGTCTTTTTATGAAAAATGCCTAAATCCACAGCCAGCATAATGGCAACGGCGGCATTGAAAAAAAACCAAGCAAGGAAAGTGTGAGAATAGGCGGTCATTATACAAAAAAATAAAACTTTATTTTATCATGGTATCTTAAGGTTTTATAAATTCACAACTAAAATTGCCGATAACGATCTTTGCAAATACTATCAGACCGTGTAAGGATGACACCATTCAATTTTAAAAGGGTATCCATCATGCGGTGGCAAAATCGTAAGCCAGAGGAATTAAGGGCAGTTTTTTTAGGACCTAGTTTTGTTAAATTTGCAGAGGGGTCTTGTTTTGTGAAATTTGGCGATACTCATGTTATTTGTGCAGCCACCATCGAAGAAAAAGTACCGCCCTTTTTACGTAATACAGGGGCAGGTTGGGTAACAGCAGAATATGGGATGCTACCCCGATCCACGCCTGAACGGATTGATCGTGAAGCCATAAAAGGTAAACAAACCGGGCGTACGCAGGAAATTCAACGTTTGATTGCCCGGGCTTTGCGTTCTGTGGTGGATTTAAAAGGCCTGGGCGAGCGTCAAATTAAAATTGATTGTGATGTCTTGCAGGCTGATGGTGGAACACGTACAGCCAGTATCACAGGTGCTTATGTTGCTTTACATCAAGCTTTGCAGAAATTAGTGGATCAAAAGAAAATACCAAAACTTCCGTTGATAGATCAGATTGCAGCTGTATCTTGTGGTATTGTTGAGGGCCATCCCATGCTTGATTTAAATTACCAAGAGGATTCAACCGCCCAAGTGGATGCCAATTTTGTTATGACAGGGCAAGGAAAATTAGTAGAAGTACAAGCGGCGGCTGAAAAACATCCCTTTACGGAGGAAGAATTTCACTCTATGTTAGCGTTGGCGCGTTCAGGTACCACCCAGTTAATTGCTTTACAAAGGCAAGCTTTAAAAATTGATTAATTCTTCCCCTCTAACAACTCTGGTTAAAGTCTTGCATGGGGAAAGCCGCTTGCCACCGCCCCTATGGTTCATGCGACAGGCTGGTCGTTATCTGCCTGAATATCGACAAGTCCGGCAAAAATTTACGGATTTTATGCAATTTTGCTTGCAGCCAGAAATTGTAACGCAGGTTACTTTGCAACCGATTGAACGGTTTGATTTTGATGCGGCTATCATTTTTAGTGACATTTTAATTATCCCCCACGCTTTAGGACAAACAGTAAAATTTTTGGAGGGTACGGGGCCGGTGCTAGCCTCTGTTGCATGGCCATCCTTCCTACAAAAGGCACGGCATCATTCTATTCTACCTTTTTTAGACCCAGTGTTCCAGGCTATTCATTTAACCCGCCAAGCTTTGGCGCCAGAAAAATCGTTGATTGGGTTTGTGGGATCACCTTGGACTCTTGCTTGCTATATGATGCAACAAGGGAAAATTAAGGGTGAAAGGGTAGGTGATTTTGATTCTGTCTTCATTGAATCTTTGCTAGAGGTTTTGCAGAATCATTGCGTGGATTTTTTAAAAGGACAAATTCAGGCTGGTTGCGATGTCGTGCAAATTTTTGATTCTTGGGCATCCCTTGTGCCTGCAGCTCAACAGGGAAAGTATTTATGGCAACCGCTTCATTTTATTTTTCATAACCTACGGAAGGTTTATCCCCATGTGCCTATTATTTATTATGGGCGGGGTGTTAGTGAAGCGTACCCTATATTAGCCGCTCAGTTACCGGGTATATCCTTTGGATTGGATCAAACGGTGAATCCCGATTGGGCGGCAGTCCATGTGCAACCTTTCGCCCCTGTGCAGGGTAATTTAGATCCTGAGGCCTTGGTAAAAGGAGAGTTTAAAACCCAGGTGAAAAAGATTCTAGACTCGCTTTCTGCCAAACCCTTTGTTTTTAATCTCGGCCACGGCATTTTGCCTACTACACCATTGGAAAATGTGTATCAATTAATAGAGCAAATTCGCCATACCGAAGGTACCCCTTTCTAGATTAAATGCGTGCCGGACATCTCAACATGTTTTGAATTTGCCATTCCTGTCAAATTCCCCTAATTTTATATAAACACTTTAGTAAAAGACCCTTTGAATGATTCTTGCGACACAGCCTGTTTTTATGCCTGCTTTGGCAGAAATTTTTGTAAGTGTAGGGGCGATCAAGGTGTTGCTGCTGGGATTGTTGTCAAAGAAAAATTCTGTGCGGTGGTGTTTCAATTATGCAGTGATTACTTTGTTAGCGGCAGCTTTAGCCCTTTTTTCTCAGCCTTTGGGTTTGCAGATTACTTTTAATGGTCTATTTACCAGTGATGCCTTTTCCATAACTATGAAAATGGTAGTAGTCCTAACGGGGGCTGTTGTTTTAATTTTAACCCGTCTTACAGCCATTCATGAAGGATTAAATCATTTTGAATATCCTGCCTTGGTATTGTTCGCTATCGTAGGCATGATGATCATGATTTCGGCGCATGATTTAATCAGTTTGTTTATGGGGTTGGAATTACAAAGTCTAAGCCTTTATATTCTGGTAGGGATGAGGCGTAAGAACTCTGAATCCAGTGAAGCGGCGTTAAAATATTTTATTTTGGGGGCGCTTTCTACAGGTATCTTATTATATGGGTGCAGCCTTATTTACGGTTTTACCGCTCTGACTAATTTTGAAATGCTGGAACGTTTTTTTAAAAACCAACCCTTAACACAAAATCTGCCTATAGGCCCTATTATTGGTATGGTTTTTATTATTATAGCCTTGGGATTTAAAATTGCTACAGCACCTTTTCATTTATGGGTTCCAGACGTTTACCAGGGAACGTCTACGTCGCTTACGACATTCTTAGTAACAGCGCCTAAGGCAGCTGGCCTGGCTGTGTTTATGAAAATTCTTATGAATCCTTTTGGTGGATTGGCCGCCATATGGCAACCCTTGTTAATAATTTTGGCTGTTTCCTCTATGGCAATTGGTTGTTTAAGTGCTTTAACCCAGACTAACCTTAAGCGTTTACTAGCCTACAGTTCAATTGGCCATATTGGTTTCTCCTTAATTGGCATCTTGGTTGCCAATAAAATGGGCTTAGAAGCGACCTTGATTTATAACATTTTTTATTTGTTAGCAATGTTGCTGTTCTTTGGGGCGGTTCTATCTCTTCAACGCCAGGGTAAATTGATAGAAAACTTGGCTGATTTAAAGGGGATAAATCGTATGTATCCTGGGGTTTCTTTCTTATTGGGCTTTACTTTATTTTCGTTGGCTGGTCTGCCTCCGTTGCCTGGATTTATTCCTAAGTTGTTGGTTTTACGAGCCGCTGTTACGTCGGGTTACTATATTTTATCCATCTTTGCGGTTATTTACAGTTTGATTTGCGCGGCTTACTATTTGTTGATTATAAAGGCCATGTTTTTGGAGGGGACTGCCCAAGGTGATGTGCTTGTAACCCCTGCTTATCGTAAGCGGGATTTAAGTATGATTTTGGTTTTACTAGGGGTCACGATTGCCTTAACCGTTTTGTTGGTTTATCCAAACTTTTTACTGGATATTGTATACCAAGCGATTGTTGCCTTACTGTATTTGTGAATTAATTTTCCTTCTAAAAAGGCTAAGCAGCGCAGGGAAGTACGGCATACAAGCCCAGGGTTAGCACGCCTTGAAGGGGGAGGATTTGATAGCTGAAGGCCAAGGTTTCAACACCTTTATCTTGGGCTGTTTGGGAAGCTTTGGCATAGCTAGGGTCAAGGTCGTTTGCAACTTGAAAGCCTGTACAGTCATGGCGCTGCACGACATATACAACGACACAGCGGTGTCCTTGCTCAACTAAAGTTGCAAGCTCTGTCAGGTGTTTTGTACCACGGGCGGTCATACAATCAGGAAATTCCGCCTGGCTCTTTCGCTTTAAGTGAACATTTTTAACTTCAACATAACAATCAGGCAAACCGGGGGCGCTTAATAAAAAATCAATGCGGCAGTTTTTTCCGTACTTAACCTCTCTTTGGATATGAGGATAACAAGACAGCTCAGGAATGCTGTTTGTTGCCAAGCTTTCGGCCAATAATTCATTGGCGAGGTGGGTATTGGCGCCCACCCAAACGCCTTCAGTTTGGATGGCTTGTAGGGTATAGGGTAATTTACGTTTCGGATTTTGGCTTAGGCTTAAAATGACTTGGTTACCAGGTTTCACCAGCCCTAGCATGGCGCCGGGGTTAGCACAATGGGCGGTGATCAGGCGGTCTGGGTTATCCAGCTGGACATCGACTAAAAAACGTTTGTAACGTCTTACCAAAGTTCCGTAAACAATAGGTTGAAGAATCATAAAGCCTTCTTGCGGTTTTTAGACTTGGTTTTCTTAGCCTGTATATCTTCCATCAGGGAAAAGGTGGTTGAACAGGTTACAGGGTTAGCATCCTCTAACCGCACGACAACCGGCTGTCCTAATTGATAAGCTTTTTTGGTTCTGCTGCCTAAGTAACGATGGCGCTCAGCATCATAAATATAATAATCCCCCTGAAGCTTGCTTTTAGGGATAAACCCTTGGGCACCATTATCTTGCAAACCGACAAAAATTCCTACGCTGGTTACACCCACAATGGTTGCTTTAAAAACCTGGCTAAGATGCGTTTCTAAGAATGCTGTAATCAAACGGTCATTAACTTCGCGTTCCGCCAAGGCTGCTGTGCGTTCGGTTGCAGAAATATGCTCACCAATTTCTTCTAGTAAAGATAGGGGATAATTTTCTTCTCCCTCGCCTAAATTCAGGGCGGCAATCAGGCTGCGGTGTACTACTAAGTCAGCATATCGACGAATAGGTGAAGTGAAATGACAATAGTGAGCCAGGCTTAGACCAAAGTGCCCCACATTGTGGGGTGAATAGCATGCCTGTGCCTGGCAGCGTAAAACCAAATCGTTAACCAGTTGACGATAGGGTGAGTTTTCTACCTGGGATAAAATAGTCTGAAAATGATTGGGACGTAAGCTTTTCACGCGGGGGGCTGGAATTTTTAAAGAACACAACACAGTTTTTAAGTTTTCAACACGTGTGTTTTCAGGTGTTTCATGAATGCGAAACAAAGTATGGGTTTGTTTTGCAAGCAGTGTCTTGGCTGCACACACATTAGCCGCTATCATTAATTCTTCAATTAACTGGTGGCTTTCGAAACGTTCTTGGGGGATAATTTCCGCAATAAGGCCTTTCGCATTAAAAATGATTTTACGTTCTGGTAAATTTAAATCTAGGGTTCCGCGCCTCTGGCGGGCTTTTAGTAAGGATTTATAAACCCCATAGAGAGGCTGTAACACCTCTGACCATAGACTTTGGGTAGTTTCGTCATAGATTCCATGAATCGCTTTTTGGACCTGAGTGTAAGTTAGCCTTGCTTTTGAGCGCATCAACCCCCTTTTAAACCGGTGGGAGCGGACCTTGCCGTCATGGCTAATAACCATTTCTACCGCTAAACAGGCCCTCTCTTCCTTTGGCTTTAAAGAACACATTTCATTAGAAAGCGCCTCTGGCAGCATCGGTATAACCCGATCGGCAAAGTAAACAGAATTCCCCCGTTCGTAGGCCGTTTGATCTAAAGCATCACCAGGGCGGACATAATGGGCAACATCTGCAATCGCTACAATGGCGCGCCAACCATTTGGATTGCGTGGGTCGTGATCTGGGGCGGCCCACACCGCATCATCAAAGTCTTTTGCATCTTCCCCATCGATGGTCACTAAGGCCACCTCGCGCAAGTCTGTTCGATTCCCTAAGGCAGGAATGCGTCCATGGTTGGCAAGGTTTAAGGCTTCTTTGGAAAAAACATGGGGTAAATCGTGTCCGTAAATGGCCATAAGGCTATAAGTTTGCGGATCATGAATAGACCCCAAAATTTTTTGAATTCGTATCTGGTTGGGTGGTTCGATATGATAAACTACCACATCTTCAGGTTTAAGATTTGGCAGCATTTCTAAATCAAACGCTACCCCAGCAAAAGTATCTTTGCGATGGCAGGGAACCAGCCTTCCCCTGCCATGTTTAGTTAAGAACAGACCAATATGGGAGGTAAATTGTTTCTGCTTAACGCTTGTAATATCTTTTATTCTTTGTCCTTTAAAAGGGGAAGTGGGCCTGGATAAAATCTCAGTTTTCCGGCGGGCAATTTTATGTCCGTAACCTTCATGTTTTAGGTTCTTTAAAATCTGTTTTAATTCAACCCGGGCAGCCCCTTTGATCATCAAGTTTTTGGCAATTTCATTTTTAGTCAATGGCCGTTGACTGTTATCAATTAAGTCGATAACAGCCTTTTTGAAATTTTCTGTGGAATCAAAAGTGGAAGATGACATGATGGATTGGCTTTATAAAATTAGATTAAGCTAACATAAATGAAACCATACAAACAATCATCCCTGATCACACTTTTAAAGCTAAAGTATCATTCTCGAACATTTGATATTCGTTTTCATGGTCATTAATCGAATCAGTGGCATATCCTTCTAATCTATTAAAGGTGGTTGCAAGGACGGTTGCAATTAATATAGCCAGGTTACAGTTATCTTTAATAGTAGTGTCCTCCACGCCATAGGCTATACCAGATAAAGCCGCCGCCGCGGTGGTGCTTACGAAAGCGCCAACTTTAAACCATTTCCTACCTATGAAACAACACAGGGTGGTCTTTTCTGTGTATGTTTTCGCGAAAGCACTTTTTGATAAAACAGGATGGATAGAAGATTTTGGCAGGGGAATGTTAAGTACTGTATCATGAGAGGAAGTATTTTGGGCAAAACTTTGGCTTTTTAGAAGTGAGCTTTTTGAGTGGCTATCTTCTGACAACAGGGTGTCTTGGGAAAGAACTTGGTTCGGTAAGAGAATGATAAAAAAAAGTAAATAGATCATTGGCATTCTCCAATTTTAAAAGGGGTTGGATATACCAATGATCTAGGTTCAAGTTATTAATACTTAGTTAGTAAGTATGTATTTTTCTTTAAGCTTGATACCTTTTTTTGCTAAAATAAATAGCTGAACCCGATGCCCCCTGTCATAAATTTATGGGTGGTGGTGTTCTGACCCTTTAATTTAACGCGTTCATAAAAATAAGGGTTGATCCAAAGAGAGGTTAAGAAGTCACGGCTGAAATAGTATTCAATAGAAACATAGGGTCCTACACCTACCGCAGAACTAATGTGAGAACCGTCTTTTTTGCCAAATTGCGTTGTAACATCTAAACCAACAGCGAAATAAGTGTTTTCTTTTATTTTAAAGCGTGGGCCACCAAATAGTGTCGGGCTTATGAAACTACTTTTGCTACCATTTGTTTTAACTAAGCCAGCCAGTGTCACACCAAAGGAGTAGTGCTCACCGTAGTTAACCAACCCAAGGGATGTGTACCCCCCTTCTACGATCGAAGCTTGCACACCCCACCGATTTGAGGGTTCAGCGGCAACAGAATCGCAAGGTTGGGGCATAGGAGTGCTGCTGGCATGAGAACAGGGTTGGGGTAGTGTTCCGTTGTGTAATACAGAACAAGGGCTGCTATTTTGTGCGAAAGCTGCTTGTATTGAAACAGTAGCACCCAAGATAGGAAAGAGTTTTAAAAGAGTATCTATTTTCATTTATTATTCCACAGTTTAAGAGGTTATTCTTCAATCCCTTACTGTAGGAAAAATTTAGCTTGTGTTTCAAGATAATTTTAAGTTATTTTGCAAGAAATTTTCAAAAAACTAATATAATTATATAAGAAAATTAAAAGAAAAAAGTATTTACAGCCATTAAATGTCCATAAAAAATTTTTTCTTTCTTTAAATACCTACAAATTATAAACTCAATTTTGTGGCTGTTTCGTCGCTTATTTCAAAATTAGCATAGACATTTTGTACATCATCGTTATCTTCTAAGGTATCAATTAATTTTAGTAAAGTTTTGGCATGAGCCTCATCACAAGGGGTCGTGGTCAGGGGGCGCCATATGATTTTAGCCTGTAAAGGGTCTCCTAAATGATGAATAAGATGATCGCGTACCGAGGCAAAAACCTCCATTGAGCACGTAATTTCTAAGCCTTCCTGAGTGGCTTCGACATTGTCTGCTCCTGCTTCAACAGCAGCCTCAAAAACTTGGTCAAAGTTAAATTTCGTATCATCAAAGTGTATCAAGCCAACACGCTCAAAACAAAAACTAACGCTGCCTGTTTCTCCCAAATTTCCACCATGCTTATTAAAGTAAGAACGAATCTCAGAGGCTGTGCGGTTGCGGTTATCGGTTAAACATTCAACAATAATGGCCACCCCTGCTGGACCATACCCTTCGTATCTTACCTCTTCATATACGGTTCCCTCTTCCCCTCCTAGGGCGCGTTTTAAGGCGCGATCTACATTGTCTTTGGGCATATTGGCTGCTCTGGCCGCAGCTAAGGCAGCTCTTAGGCGGGGATTTGCGGTAGGGTCAGGCAACCCGGAACGGGCTGCTACCATCAATTCGCGGGTGATTTTAGCGAACATACGTGCGCGTTTGGCATCTTGCGCACCTTTGCGGTGCATGATGTTTTTAAATTGGGAATGTCCTGCCATATGTAGACCTTTAAAGATTAAGAAGAATGAATACCCGTTGTCTAAGCTTAAATAGATACCTTAATTCGCTAGTTTTAAAAGCCTTGCCAGCAGCCATAAAGGCTTTGGGCCGGGGAAGACGAAGCTTACTAAGTTTATATGTGTTGTGCCAGAGTTTGCTTTTCTTGATCAACAGGTTTTTTAGGTTGACGGCCCCATAAAAATGTGGGAGAGAAAACTTACAATATCAAGCGTAGTTTTTCAGACTTGAACATTATCTATATAGGGAATTTTATTGATTTTCTTGAATTCGGTCTGTTTACCGCACTTTTGCCGTTTTTAAGTAAAGATTTATTGGGACAGTATGATCCCCATTTTCGGGCTGAGTTGGGTTATCTTGCTGTTTATATAGGTTTTATGGGGCGCCCTATCGGGGCTTTCTTTTTAGGTAAGTTAGGTGACTTATATGGCAGCCAGCGCTTGCTTGTTTTTTCTGTTCTTGGAATTTCAATTATTAGTTTAATTGTGGCATTTTTACCAAGTTCTAACCCTTATATTATTCCTATGGTTTTGGTATGCCGATTCCTGCAAGGAGTGTTTACGGGGGCGGAATATTCGGCCGTTGTTATCTGTTCAACCCAAACCAAAACTACCCATACTAGTTATCGTTCTGTAGCCTTTATGACAGCAAGTGGTATTTTGGGGGTTGCTGTGGCTCAATTGATTGCATTTTTGTTATCTTTGATTGATAGTCCTATGGTTAGCTGGCGCCATGCATTTGTCGCAGTCTCTGTGATTGGATTTATTACATTTTTAAAACGGGCTTTGTCGTACCAAAGCAATTGGCAGCCTTTGTCCCGTCAATCTGTTAGTCTAAGACCTTATATTCCTGAAATTATGATGATTGTTGTGTTGGTTGGTTTTGCTAACTCCATGTTTTATTTAGTCAATACTTTTATTAATAATTATAAAATGATTATTAATACCAATCTTGTAGCCTCGCAATTTTTATTAAATCTTATTTCAACGGCTTTTTTCGCTTTTAGTGTTGTTTGCTGGGCCTTTTACTTAGAACGTAACAAGTATCCGCCTGTTAAGCTAATGAAGCTTGGTATGTTTATCATGGCTTTATTACTAGGGCCTTTATTTTATGCATATGTTCAAGGGTTGTCTTTATGGGCAAGCGTCCTGATACAAATGGTATTTATTATCGGGATGCAACTGTTTACATTGGTCAGTATAAGTTTTGTACCCCGTATTTTCCCGGAGGCTATACGGATTCAAGCCTGTGGTTTGTCTTTTAATTTAGGGATTTCTTTATTGGGGGGGTCTTTTCCTTACATATCTTTATGTCTAACGGAAGCTACGCATAACCTCTATATGCCTGCTGTCTATACTTTCTTATTAATTGTTTTAGGTCATGTAAGTTTAAAATATTTAATGTCGCGTCAAAATAGTCGGTCAAATTTCCATCTAGCTGCTTTTCCTAATTGTGATGACAAAAATAGTGGAAAAAAGCTTTCAATGTCGCTATAAACAATAACGTACTGCTTACACCGAAAGACGGCCTATTAGCTTTTCAAGTTAATGCCAGGCCATCCGATGTCGTTGTTTAACGATTTTTACCTTTCGGGCGGTTTAATCGGAAAATATAAAAGGAGTTATCTGATGCCTATGCCTACATTCACGATGCGCCAGTTATTAGAGGCTGGACTGCACTATGGACATACCACACGCCGCTGGAATCCCAAGATGGCCTCTTATCTATTTGGGGTTCGTAATGGAATCCATATTATCGACTTGGAGCAGACAGTCCCTGCGCTTTATCGTGCCTTGCAGGCTATGCGTGATACGGTAGCCGCTGGGGGTCGTGCTTTATTTGTTGGAACGAAACCGCAGGCTGCCGAGAAAATTAAAGAATCTGCGAAACGTTGTGGCCAGTATTATATTAACCATCGTTGGTTAGGGGGTACACTTACCAACTGGAAGACTGTTAACCAGTCCATCAAGCGCTTGAACGAAATGGAAGAAAGCCTAGCCCAACCTGACCATTTGACAAAAAAAGAAATTTTAAAGTTACAACGCGAGGATGAAAAGTTAGAGTTAGCCATTGGTGGTATTCGCGAAATGGGCGGGCTGCCTGATATTTTGTTTGTAATCGATACCAACAAAGAAGCCATTGCTATTCAAGAAGCTAAGCGTTTGGGCATCCCTGTTATTGCTGTTCTGGATAGTAATTCTGACCCTGAAGGGGTCACTTATCCTATTCCAGGTAATGATGATGCTTTGCGGGCTATTAATTTGTATTGTGATTTAATGGCAAGTTCTGTTTTAGACGGCTTGCAAGCAGAAATGATTTCTGCTGGTATTGATATTGGTGAATCTGCAAATATACCTGAAGCTGAGTTCATGCCCCAGGAAACAGAGCTTTCTTCCGAACTGGCAGATGCATAAACAACAACCAAGGGAGAATTTTCCCTCCCTTGATCTTTCTTACGCTTATAATTTTTTTTGAGGAACATGATGGCTGAAATATCTGCAACATTAGTAAAAACGTTACGGGAAAAAACTGGCGCTGGCATGATGGATTGCAAAAAAGCCCTGAATGAAGTGAATGGTGATTTAGAAGCGGCGATTGATTGGTTGCGCAAAAAGGGATTAGCTGCTGCTGCCAAGAAAGCAGGTCGTGTTGCTGCCGAAGGTTTGGTGGGGGTAGCTAGTACGGGTACAGCTGCTGCTATGGTAGAAATTAATGCCGAGACAGACTTTGTGGCCCGTAACCCCCATTTCCAAGGTTTAGTCTCTCAGGTTGCGGATATTGCTGCGCATAATCCCCATACCGCAGAAAGTTTGAGCACAGCGGCTTTTAAAGGTGAGTCTGCGACAGTCCAAGAGGAAATTACCCGTTTGATTGCTGTTATTGGTGAAAATATGGCTTTGCGTCGTGTGGTCCGTTTAACCGTTAACCAAGGGGTGGTTGCAACCTATGTTCATGGCGCTGTAGCAGGTGGCTTGGGTCGTATAGGGGTTCTAGTTGCTTTAGAATCGGCGGCACCGAAAGATAAACTAGAAGAGCTTGGCAAGAAGTTAGCAATGCATGTTGCTGCGGCTCATCCTCAAGCTCTTAGCATTCATGAGGTCGATGCGACAGCGTTAGACCGTGAGCGCGCTATTTTAGTAGAACAAGCCCGAGCGACAGGACGCCCAGAAGAGGTTATCCAAAAAATGGTTGAGGGTCGTTTGAAAAAGTTCTATGAAGAAGTGGTTTTCTTAGAGCAAACTTATGTTGTTGATGGAAAAACTAAAATTAGTGAGGTTATTGACCAAACAGCGAAAGAACTGGGTCAACCTATTAAATTGGCTGCTTTTGCACGCTTTGCTTTGGGTGAGGGGATTGAAAAAGAAGAAACTGATTTTGCCGCTGAGGTACAGGCCCAAGCCAAAGCTGCCAGCCATTAAGCAAAGTTGTTCAGGTTAATTTCTTAATTTTTTGAGGCACTGGTATGTCTACTTCTCGTTTCGATGATCGTTTAGCGGAGTTTAATCGCCGAATGAATATGGCTGTTGAGGTATTAACCCGCGAATTTAGCGGTATTCGGGCGGGCCGTGCCTCGGTTAATTTGTTGGATCCTTTAAAGGTTGATGCCTATGGGTCTTTAATGCCGATAAGCCAGGTGGCCACCATCGGTGCACCTGAACCCCGTTTATTAACGGTTCAAGTTTGGGATAAAGGGATGGTTAAGGCGGTTGAGAAAGCGATTAGAGAG
>ERZ1066127.413-NODE-413-length-23284-cov-46.996470_pt1 | contig 23284 bp, 18 predicted proteins | sample MGYA00382774_ERZ1066127 | MGnify/ENA primary metagenome ERZ1066127 (study PRJEB33369, sample SAMEA5778357) | biofilm metagenome | biome: Industrial cooling water; feature: Water cooling tower basin; material: Biofilm | place: United Arab Emirates | collected... | reverse complement strand
TCAATCCAGGGAAGAGGGATTTATTAATCTCTCAAAAAGATGGGACGGTTGTTCTGGAGATTAAATCCGGTGAAGTGCAAGCTCATCAAGTTGATGCCCAAGTTATCAGCACTTTCGAGGAGATTAATTCCCGGATAGATAGTGCTTTAAGTGAGGTCAAAAAAGAGTATTTGAACCTGTAAGGCCAAATTTTGCGATATGCTTTCGGCACGCTACGCAAATCGCCCGATCGAGAATAAACCGTATTATCTCAATTTTACACATAATTTGGCAACTTAATATAAGGTGAATCTTTAGTTAAATGACTTGCTGCCTGCAACACATTTATTTTAACAGATTGAGTACCGGGATTGTGCAAAATAATTCCCAGATAAATCGTCTGTAAATCCTTTGGATTAAGAAGTGGGGTATCTGGGTGTTCTTGTTTATTTATACCCACTTAGCGATCGCAATACCAAGCCTTGGTGCTTGAGAAACCGGGTTTCTTGAAGAAACCCGGTTTCTGTCCCCGCTCTTGCTCAATAATAAAAGAAACACCGCAGCAGAGGTAGAGCAGATGAAAGAATAGAGTAAGAACGTGGAGAGAATCTAGGGGGGGGTGGTAATGTTCGCGATGAGAATGGATTCAAATCGAATATAAGATCCGGCTTGAGCTTTACCCTACCACTGAAAGCTACTTAAGCCTGAGTTAGTCATAATCAGCTTCAATTAGAGATACCAAAAGGTTGCCCGTCTGCTTGTTCCCATTTTCGAGAACGCTCCCAATCAAGCCATTGTAAAAAGGCATTGCTACCTTTTACAGTACTTTCTGCGGCTGTCACCCAAAAACTTAATTTTTTTCCTAAAACTAACTCGTCAACTACCGTGCGTTCTGCTCCATATTTCAACAACTCTTGTGCAAGAACCTTAGAGCCTATTTCCATTAGCTTGGATAAGTTCTGCTCCTCAATCCAACTTTGGTTGGCAAAAGCTCTTCGGCTATCTTGCGCTGTTAGAAACATCCCATCTCGGAGCAAGCTACCAACTCGTTCTTTTTGAATTTCGATGAAAAGAGATGACAGAATATTTGCTTTAAGAGTAGCATCATTGCCACTAGGAAATTTCGATAATACTGAATCAGCTAAAACTCCCATTACGAAAGTTGCTTGGTTATATATTATGGCTCGTTCGCTATTCTTCGTGAAAATCAAGCGTCCTCCACGTGGAATAGCTATGTTTCTAATTTCAGTCTTTTTCGCTCTACCGAATGCATTTCTCAAATCGAAAAGACCATATCCTTCAGTAGCTAGTCTGAAAAGCCTGTTGACTCCTTCTACTGGGAAAGCGTATAAGTTAGTAGCAGGATTTCTAAATCCTTCAATTCCTCTGACTTCGATCAAGTTATTTCTTGCATCGTAGACTTCAACTACGCCATCAGCATAACCCATGTTATAGACATCAAAGCTGTATATCAATGTTCCATCATCTAGTTTTTTAGCATTGGGTTTATCAAGAAAGAAGCCATAGCCATCTGGTAGCCGACTAGGACTTTTTTCAGCGGGTGGAACAGTAACGCCGCGAATTGATTGTGTATTAGCAGCTACTAGAAGCGATCGCCCCGCCGCCGTCTGTTGTCCAGAATTAGGCGATCGCTGAGTGTTGGACGTTGCAGATGCAGTTGTACTAACCCCTCGTTCTGAACGCAAAATACTGCTAATTTGAGCGTTACTCATCGAAGGAGCTGTTAAACAGGTAATTGCCAAACAACCTGTCCCTTTTTCGGGAAATCTAACCTGATCGTCATTTGCAGATGCTATAGCCGAATGACTTAAATTCCAAAACAAGTAAATAGCTTGTCCTGATTGGATATAACGATCTGGATCAAAAGTAACTTGGTTAATCGCTGAAGTACCTGGAATACCTGGAATAGGATAGCTTGGTAATCCTGCTTTTAGGATATATACACCAATCCAGTTCGCACCCTGAACTCGATAAACATAACCGTTCCTAAATTCTGGAGGCAGGTCAAAATCAGAGGCAACATAATCTTCTCCTTCCTTTAAACTGGCTACAAACTGATTCCAAGTTGGAACTTGGGGTCGTGCAGTCATATTAGACGAAGTAGCTGAACGCGCTTGATTTGGCGATCGCCCTCTCGCCGTTTGTTGTCCAGAATTAGGCGATCGCCCTGTTACAGTTTGAGAGGAAGCTATTCCTGATTGAGCAAGGCTAATGCCCGATCCACGGTTAGGGCGTAAAACAATTTTGCTAGGGGTTGAATTCAAGTTTTGGTAAGTGTTTTGGTAGCTGCTTCCATTGAATCTGTGTAGCTTCCATTTCCTTCCTTGAGCGTCGTACACAGAAGTTGCAATATCAAGCCAGCCATTGCTTCTGCTTGAAAGTACAGCTATTTGTCCATTATTAGATTCAGAAGCTGTTGTTCCAATCAAACGATAACCAGTGCCACTCCTTGTAAAGATGTAGACGGGGCATTCATGAGTTCCACAGCGAAAGCTAGCTGTATAGACAATTACTTCCTTATTCCCATCATTGTTAAGATCTACTTCAGTAAAAAAGTATTCAATTTGAGCAAAAAGTTCGCTGTCAACACCTTCGGCATTTCTGATTGCTGTTACTAAGGAAGCATCAGGATTTCGCGATTGTGTAGTTGCTCTCTGCTGTCTGGAAGAAGGCGATCGCCCTGTATTCAGCGCTCTGGCTGTGCTAGTTTCCGAACCCCCAATTCTAAGAGCTATGCCACTACCTGAGCTTACATCAGAAAGAAAGGCTCTACCAGTTATTGTTGAGTTTTGACGAACTGTTAGCCCCTCTCCGGGTGAGGCTGGGTATGTTCTGCCATTAAATCGCATTAAGCGATAACCAGAGTCTAAAATGTGACCAGGCCGCATTATTAAATCATTCCAGCCATTACTTTTTTGTGCCGTTACAATAACAGGGCTACCAGTCAAAGCAATTTCTGAAACTAATTGGTAATCCTGCCCCACGCTCCTAAAAATAAAAGTCGGACAACCGTTTGAACCACAAACTCCATGTCCATTAATTTGAACCAATACTTCTGGTCTGCTATCCCCGTTTAAATCAACACGGTTGTAGTAGTATCGTATATTGTCAGCAAATTCTCTCGGTATTTGTCGAAGAATAGCTCTTTCAAGCCTTGAATCATGAGAAGTTTCGGAACGAATAGCTTGTGTTCTATTGATTTGCTTCACTCTGGTCAAATAAAGGAAGCTTTCAAGCTCTCCTTTTTGAGCCTCACCGGGTAATGCTCCAGCACCCAAAATAACTAAGATTACTATGAATCTAAATACGGATAGCCCTTTCATCAATTTTCTCCTTTTCATCAAAACTCAATATTTCAAGAGTGCTTTTATCATTTTTTATTACATCCTGCCTAACCTCCTACGCAGTCGAGTCAATATTGGTCTGTTAGGGTTGTTTAAATTTAACCTATAATCTGTCAAAGGTACAGGAGATCCATTCCCTTCCGCTACCGTAACGATAAAAGTAGCATTCCGATTCGGAACTTTAACTATCTTTTCAATAAATTGATATTGTATTTGTCTTGCACTCAAAGTACTTGCTTCCCTAAAATTAACTCTGGAAATACAAAAAATTGCTGCGCCATCCTGGTAACGACCTGCATAAAACCAATAATCCTGACCGTTAACCCTAATCTGTGAACTGTAGAAGATAGTGAATCTGTCATCTTGTGGTAGTGCCTGGTTTCGACGACAATTATTATCTATGTATACTTCATCAGCAGAGGCAGGCTTCGATAAATATACAATCGTTCCTATAAACAAACTCAAAGTTGTTAAAGTAGCAGTTATAAACCTATTCAGATTAGCCATATCAAATTTGATGCCTCTTAAACTTACTTCACACTAAACTTACCAAAATTGTTAAGGACGTGACAAAATTTGAAAACGAGATGATACCCTTCCGTAAGATTGAAGTCTACCTCTAGCTTCTGCACTATTCACTCTCCTAATATTGCGACTCTGTAAATCAATGCTTTCAAAATATGATGGATCTCCATAGCCACTACATTCAAAAACCGCTACTGTTGGTGAGCGGAAACCTAATAATTCGCTTCCGATAGGAGAATTTGCACAAGGAATAATGTTTATTGGCGAATAATTATTCCTAGAATCTATTATCAAATGATTAGTACTACTTTCTGGAGCAGAAATATAAAATATCCTGAGTATTAAATACCTATTGTTTGAAGACCAAGAAACAGGGTGTAAAATTGCATGATAATTTTTTATACGAGAACCAGATCTTGGAATAGATAGTAAGTTAATTCTCCTTACACCTGTTTGGGTTTCCACAATCATTGTCGCGACTGGCGTTTCAAGATTGGTATCCAAACATTGACCAGCTACTAGGCGACTCCCTCTTCGTCCACTTCTTGTGAGAGTAGCCTCAATGTAAACTGAATTTTGTCGATCTGAGGACATAAGTTTTTGAGAGCGATAGTTAACTTGTACGGAGCTTTCACAATTTCTGGTTAGTCTATTGAGAATCTGTTCTATTGGTAAATAAAAATTAGTATTGCTCTGAGCCGTTGCTTTAAAATTGTTTAAAACCCCCGTCAGTATAGAGGCTAATAAAATCACCATTAAACAGCGTGCTTTCATAAATGCTTTCCCTCACTATAAGATGTTTAACAATTATTTTTTACCGTCTATTTGGCAAAGAAGCAGTACAGCCAGCCGCATTAAATTGTTGATAAATTCTAGAATTCTCTCGTAGATTCGGCGATGATAGAACTTGTGCAGGTCGGTCGCGGATGTATGCCAACACATCAATATAAATAGTAAAATTGGGAACTCGATCGTAAATACCAGTGCTTAACAAGAAAGGTGTACCGAATTGGTTCCGCTGACGCACAAGTACTCGACTTGCTAGTACTCCATCATTAAGTCTGAGATGTCCTTGATGAAACGTGGCTGTACTAAAGTACTCGTAATTGTCTTCATTACCAGCTAAAATAACGCACGCCCTTCCCCGGACATTTGAAGGATAAACTGTTACAGAGGAATTGTTACTGACCCACATACCGAGAAAAGGTGCTATATCAGGATTCACTCGCGACCAAGCTCTAACAAAAGAATCTGCCACCCTTCTTGTTGCTGAAGAACGAAGATCTCTTTCTGAACCAGTACAACATATGCTACCTTCTGGTGCTGGGGTAGATGCCTGTTGACGAAATTGTCTGATTAATTGCTGAATTTCTGCTGCTGTTGGGTATCTTTGGGAGCGTCCAATTGCCAAGACTGGTAACGAGGTAATGCCCAAAATTACCAAGATGACTGTTAAGTAAAATAGCGATCGCGCCTCCATCACACCTCTCACCTCTTAATACAATTAACCACTCAATTTTTACCTAGCCACTAGGGTTGCAGAGAATGTTCGTAATTGGATGCTAATGCAACTCTGCCAGTTATAGTTGAGTTGCGTGGCAGATTACGTATACCTGTGTACTCTCTGCCATTGAACCGCAAGATACCATAACGAAAAACCCATCTATCTCGCTCCCAATTCCGATAAAGTCTGATTAAATTATTCCACCCTGAAGTTTTCTGGGGTGCGATCGTAATTTTGCCGTAGGTAAGGCTTTCATAAACTTTTTCTCGATAGCCTCTTCCATTCGACCGGAAAATGTAAGTAGGACAACCTCCTGTACCACAAACTCCGGGTGAGAGAACAGAAACTATTGCTTCCGGATTACCATCGCCGTTTAAATCCACTTTGTTATAAACATACGAGACTGACGTATATGCTGTGTTAGGTTCTACGAAGCGTTCGCGAATTAATGCCTGTTCAAGTTGGAGATCTCGCACTCTTTCTGCACGAAGATATTGAACTCTACCAATATTAATTCCTGGCGATGGGGTAAGCCTTTGAATTTCCTGAGTTATAGCCGGAGACGACATTATTGCCAACAAACCAATGTCCAAGATTGTTATGCTTGCAATTCTATTAAGTAGCGATCGCATTCTCATAAACTTTTACCTCATTGAATAAAACTCGATTCATCTAGCGTCTGTTAGGCAGAGAAGTCCTACAACCTGCCGCATTAAACTGTTGAATAATCCTAGATGCGTTTGGTAAGTTAAGTAATGATGAGTTTGTTGGAATTCTTAGAGGTCTGGGGAACTCATAAGCCGAAATATCTGCCCCATTTCTGTAAATGCCTGCTAATCCCAAGCGATTTCCTTGTCTAATAATTAACGCTCGACCAAAAGAGCGACTGGTGCGAATTTGACCATTGGATACATTGCCTATATCGAAGTCGGCAGAACTCAGATCTCCTTCATAGCCTATAAAAATAATACATACTCTCCCTCTTACATTTGAAGGAAAAATACTAATTGATGCCTCTATTCCTCCCCATTGTCCCAGGAAAGGCGCGACTGCTGGATTAACCCTTGACCAACTTGTCACAAAAGATTCGAGCGATCGTTTTTCAGATAAAGTCCTTCTATCTTCTGTGCCTGAATTTACGCTAGATGGCACTGTATTGAAAGTTCTGAGCAATCGCCGTAGTTCTGCATTTGTTGGATATCGCTGAGATTGTGCCAAAACTGATGAAGAACCAGTAACCCAAATGGTCAAGCTAACCATTAAGCCAATTACCGATCGCTCCTTCATAGCCTTCTCCGCAATTTCACCATCCCTATTTTCTTTCAATTACAAAGTAATTTAAAACCGTAAATTTCGCTATTTTCAGGCTGTTCAGTATTGTCAGATGGAGACAAAAGCGCTCTCCGCACCCGTAATAATACGCACAGAAGCTTCCAACCAACATAGATGCCCGCTAGAAAACTGAGTAGCGATCGCCAATTCAAAGCAACCGCGATCGCTAACACTCCGGCTTACCACCCTACGTACATTCCACAATTGCACACTCTCTCGCCACCAGGGCGATACGTGCTACGCTGAACGTGAGCAATACATACAGGGGACTTTGATAATTGGAGACTCCGATGTCTGAAATTACCATTAACCTACCTGAAGAAGTCTTCTCTGCCCGTCGCCTTTCCCCAGAAGGGTTCGTGCGCGATCTGCGCCTAGCCGCTGCTATTTACTGGTATCAAAAAGGTGAAATTTCCCAGGAGAAAGCTGCTCAGGTGGCGGGTTTAAATCGTCAGGAATTTCTGGCAGCTTTAGCTCGCGAACAAGTAGATACATTCGTTGTAGACTTTGACGATCTGCAAAGAGAGTTAAACCGTGGCTGATCGCATCCTTGTTGCGAAAGAGCTAGCGCGAACAACGCGATAAGTACAGCAAAAAATTGACCTTCACACTTTATCGGATGCTCCTAATCGGAGGCTCATTAGCCATTGAAATTGCAATGTTAATAATTTTCTGTTTCTCTTGCTGTGAAAAGGGTAGGCTCACTATAAAAGTCTGACCATTCTGGTTCCAGATCACCGCTGAAAAAGGGCCACTTGACACACCTCTTGGATCGGCATAAACGTAAGTTCCACGAATACCCTCTCTCAAACTTATTGATGATGTAACTCTATATCGTTCATCGCCAAGGGATTGCACTATATCAGCATAATCTGAACTGGGTCGAAAAGTAGCAATATATCCCAAACCACAAGCTCTGGCTTGACAATCTGGTTCTGAAGCTAGAGATATCCTAAAACAGTTTCTCCCAAAGCAGCTTCTGGAATTAGGCTCTAAAATTGGATAAATACGTATTCTTCCATTGACACCAGTAATATCTAAAGAAGCAGGCAGACGCATAATCATTCTTCTGGGAAGTTGGTTTTGAACATTCCTAATAATCGGTCTAAAGATAGGTGCTGGAGTCGCAATTGTAAATTGCGGTCTAGTGAACAAACCAATTCCCAACAGGCTCACACTCACGATGAAACCAAATAGCGATCGCCCTTTCATTAAGTATCTCCTTTATAACAGCTTAAGTCTCTGTTAATTGTATTTTATCGTCTGTTTGGCGCTGTGTCAGTTCTACTTGAGAATGGGCTAAAATTGGTAAAGACACTACACTACAAACTGTCAAGCTTAACATCAAGTGAAATAGCGATCTAGGTTTCATTTTTTCTCCTGACTCATATAAAGTAAATGCGATCTGAATACCATTTGATTATCGTCTATCTGGCCTTGAAGCACTACAGCCAGCAGCATTAAACTGTTGAATAATTATGGTATTTTCAGCAGGATTAGATGCTACAGTTAACTGTGTAGGTGGTTCCGGAATTAGAGGATGTGTATAAATATCAGATCCTGGCTCTGCTCTTGCTATGTTGTCGCTATAAACAGACACTGCCAATAAGAAAGGATTGCCACTTCTGTTTGTTTGCTTAATAAGCACCTGCCTAGCTAAATCACCACTAAGGCGAATATGTCGATTATTTGAAACACCCACAACAAATCTATAACTTGGTAACTGAGAAGCAAAAATAACGCAGACACGACCCCGCCTATTTGAGGGATAGACGAGTATCTCTCCATCATTATTCACCCACCTGCCTAAAAAAGCTGTTACATCTGGATTAACCCTTGACCAAGCTCTGACAAAAGACTCTAGCGATCGTTTTTGAGCCGCAGTGCGGTCATCAGGTTCCCATCCACCACAACACTCACCTGCAAAAGGTCTTGAAGACGCTCTTTGTTGGAATTCTCTAATTATTCGCTGAATTTCTGCATTGGTTGGATATCGTCGAGAGCGTGATTGTGCTAAAGTTGGTAGCAAGCTAGTACCCAAAACTCCCAAACAAACCATTAAGCTAAGTATCGAGCGCCCTTTCATCAATTTTCTCCTTACTTATAAAAACTAAAGCATAATTCAATAATTTTGTTCTACCTCCTATTAGGCAGAGAAGTAGTACAGCCAGATGCATTAAATTTTTGCATAATGGTAGTCTTTGTCGATTGAGACAAATTGCTAAGTAACTCTATTGGAGGCTTAAGAGCATCGGAAAAAGCACTATAAGGAGATAAACTAGCTTGATTATTGTCATCAACACTAACTATGCCTAAATAATTGCCTTCTCGGATAAACACAAACGCATTTCTTCCGGTAGTAGTAGTAACTTCGTTAGTCCGAAGTTGACCGTTGGAAGCATATCCCAAACCAAAGCTGACGTTAGGAGCAACTTCGACAGGAGAACGAAAAATAATACATACACGTCCTCTAAGATTTGAGGGATAAATATTCCAATCAGTTTCTTGTCCGTGCCAAGTACCCAAAAAAGGTGCTATGGTTGGGTCTACTCTTGACCAAGCTTGAGTAAAACGTTCTAAAGCCCGATTGCGCCGACCTCTTCCAAATTGTCCGGATTGCTGTAATAAGGGGATCGTTTGACGAAATTCTGCAATTTCACGCCGCAATTCTGCTTGGCTAGGATATCGTCTAATTTGAGCAAAAGCTGCTAAAGAACCGCCAACTAAAATAGTACAAATGATACTCATACTAAATAGCGATCGCACTTGCATCTACCTTTCCTCACTATAAGATGTTTAACAAGTAGTTTTTACCGTCTTTTTGGCAGAGAAGCAGTACAGCCAGCCGCATTAAATTGTTGAAGAATCCTAGCTCTAGCTTGTGGAACGTCTGTTGATAGAAACGGTGCAGGTGGGTCGGGAGTATATGCTAGTCCATAAGGACGATAATTGGGAACTCGTTCGTAAACGCCAGTCATTAATATAAAAGGTGTGCCAAACTGGTTATGTTGACGCACAAGCATACGGTTTGCTATCTCTCCATCATTAAGCCTTAGATGTCCTCTATAGGGTGAACCTATACTAAAAAAATCTTCTCCAATGATGGAAAAAATAACGCACCCTCTCCCCCGAACATTTGATGGATAAACAGTGATAATTTCATTATTGTTAACCCATCTGCCTAAAAAAGGTGCAATCTCAGGATTGACTCGCGACCAAGCTCTGACAAAAGAATCTACAAGCCGTCTCGTTGCTGGAGAACGAGGATCTTTTTCTGAGCCATTACAACACATCGTACTGGGTGATAATGCGTCTCGGCGGAATTGTCTAATTAATTGCTGAATTTCTGCTGCTGTTGGATACCGTTGGGAGTCGCTAATTGCCAAGACTGGCAAGGAACTAATGCCCAAAATTGCCAAGATGACTGTTAAGCAAAATAGCGATCGCTCCTTCATCCCTTTCTCCGCGTTTCCACTATGCCAATTTTCTCTCAACTAAGAAGTAATATAAAACCGTAAATTTCCGTATATTTGGGCTTTTCAGTATCGTTAAATGGAGATAAAAGCTCTCGGCGCACCCGTAATAACACGCACAGAAGCCCCCATCCAACATAGATAGGCAAGGTCTGCGTAGGTGCGCTCTCGGCTCGGAAGGCAGGTATATCGCACTCTTCCAACACAACAACTCGCGATCGCTTTTTCATCAACTCCACAAGCACTCACATCCCACAAGCGCGATCGCACCTGCATACATCCGCTTTTGCGATCGCATCCACATCCCCACTAGCACTTACATTGTGAAAAAGGCGATCGCATTCTCATCCCCACCAGCACTTACATTGTGAAAAGGGCGATCGCATTCTCATCCCCACCAGTACTCACATCGCAAAAAGGGCGATCGCACTCTCATCCCCACCAGCATTTACATTGTGAAAAGGGCGATCGTACTCTCATCCCCACCAGCACTTACATTACGAAAAGGGCGATCGCATTTTTACATGATTTGCAAATGCGATCGCACTTTGGATGGAAAGAGTGCTTGCTTGCACTCCGATCAGCATTTCTAGTAATTTCCCTCACTTATGTGGGAAACCTGATGAAATTATTTGGCCAACTTGTAGCATATTGACTCCATGTTTCATTGGCAAGGGCTTGATTATTTCGCTGAATCTGGCGTTCATCAATTAAAGTTCCTCCGTTTTTCACATAATGGGATTCTGAAATTGTAATTGACACAATTTTGCCTTCTTGATCTCGTTCAACTTGTTCAACAACAGCTACATGACCGTTACTGCCACGTTGCCATTGAGCAACATCCCCTACTTGAACTTCAGGTGTACCCTGCGTGCCATCAACAGTCTCACCATTAATAACAATTATGTCTGCTTGACGATTGGCTATATCATCCCAATTCTGTGCATCCCGACCTGTACCCGAAAACGTTTGTCGCACAACATCTCCGTTAAAACCTAATTCTAGTAAACGACCAGCAGCATACCAAGTGCAGTTTCCTAGCGAATCAGTTAGTCTACCACTAACACCAGATGATGTCGTAATACTTGATGGTGCAAGTCCAGGCCAAAATGGATTGTCTGTGGTGTAAGCAGATGAATTACCGAATTGTTCAGCATTTTCTGGAGGATTTACCCAAATGCCACCCGGATCGCCACCGCCAGTAGGCGATCCACCTCCTATCACTTCCCAAGAAAGATCGATGTAAGCATTACCCTTTTCTTCATAGTGGTGGAAGTGGAAATCGTACATTCCAGTTTGGCGAACTTTAAAGTGAATCTCCTTGTATGCGCCGTAAGCTTGCTGCCATTGATCTTTAGGAGTAATGTAAACCCATTCGTCTGTATTCGCACGCTTGGCACTTAGTTGGAAACCGTCATCTGCCCTGACTCGCGCCACATAAGTTTTGCCTGCCTCAAATTTAGCTTGAGTATAGCTGCGGACAGCAAAGTAATCGTTGGGAATGCGCGAATCAACCTTGGGAGAACCAGCACCCCAATTTTGATTTATGCCATTCTTACCGTCACTGCGTCGGTTCTCGCCAAGATTGAGAACACCAATCCTATTAGCAAGATTTCCATAGAAATTCCCAGGCGGCATATTGCCTTGGCTTTGATCCCAACGGAAGAATGTAGACCGCCACTGAGTACCACCAACGGGTTCTTCAAAATAACGAAATCCTGCCACTATGTTAAATTCAGGCTGGATATCTTGCCCTTGCCAATTTCGGATAATAGTGCGACCGTCGTAAGTCTTCGCAATAAAGCCATTTTCAAACGCTTGATAAAGTTCATAGCCGTTCAAATCCGATCGCAACTGTGACATCGTTGGGAAGCCTAAACCACCATTTTGTCGCTCATAACCACCTACAGAGCGGTAGGCATTCAAGAAACCTCCCTGAACTCGGTATGGGCCACCATTAGGAATGTTATTTGAATCATTACCTCCCAGAACTGACTGACCATCTTTGAGCAAGAAAATATTGTCTATATCGCCCGAAGGATTAGTTTTAAACTCTTGAATCCATCCATTATTAATGCGACGAACTGAACCAGTTGGCTGTCCTACAGTTGACGGATTCCAATACCCATAGTCATTCTTCCATTGCAACTCCGTACCATTGGGCGCACCTTGACCTACCAAATCAAACCGATCTTTCAGGTAGTAAGTTGGCGTGACAACTCCATACCGATTTGTCAGCATTCCTCCTTCAAAATAAGCCACTTCGCTGCCATCAGCCTGTCTAATAACAGATGAAATTGGCACGCCTAAACCAGAATCTACTGCAAACAATCCATTGAGATCGTTAGGGCTGTTAAAGTAAGTATTTGTGTAGTAATCAGCAATTGCGCCACCCAAAGAGAAAGTACCGTATTTGCTCTGATAGATAGAGTAATAACCCCTTGTTTGACCTGGTTGCTGGAAGAAAGATCGCCGAACTGGCGTACCAAAGTAAGTAATGCGATCGCTCGTCTCGACAAAGCTAGGATTGCCCAAATAATTACCTTGAGATACAAGCCGATTATATTCAGCCAGCATATCACCACTCAGCGTCTTGCCATTGGGGAACGAGCGACTAGCATTAATATTAAAAGGTGCTGTCACCTGGAATGCACCAGTAAAAGTATTGCTTGCAGCACCAGACTGATCATAAGCTGTCGCTTTCAACTCATAGTTACCAGTTGCTAATTCATCCACGCTCAAAGAGAAATTTGCCCATTGAGCATCCCTGTTCAAACTTTGATTGCGGCTGAAAAACTGCCAATCATTACCATTCTGTTTCAGCCAGAAATCTACTCTAGAAATGTCATTGGCACCATTGCGATCGAAAACTTTACCATTTAGCTCAACAGTTGAGCCTACGCTGTAGCTATTACTCGTTAAATTAAACTGCAAATTTTCTGGTGCTGTGTTTCTGGGAATGGCAGACAAACTAAAGTTATAGTTAGAACCACCAGAGGCAAAAGGTTTCAATCGGATGTAGTAAGTGCCTGGAGTACCTGGATATGTACCAGCCATATCCGAGCTAAAATTCGGCGCAGGAGTATTTGTACTCCACTGCAATTCAATGCCATTATTAGTCGCCTTATACAGTTGAAAATCTACGCCAGGAGTTAAGCCATCTACGCGCCAATTCAGGTTGCTATCATTATTCAATTCAAAGCGGTAATAGTCAGATGGATCGGCATCACCTAAGAAATCTTGAAAAGTTTGAGTGCCATTAAGTACGCCGATATTGCGTGCTTGATTAAAGCTGTTTCCCGCATAGTCTGGCGGTACATTTGTTACTGGAGTAGGAGTTCCCAATCCTAATGTAGAAAATGGCGGAACTGATGTCCCAGGCTGTGTTGCTCCTGGAATTGTTGGTAAAGGAACACCTGCACCGTAAGTATACCAAGTTGCATAACCACTCGGCTGCACGCTCAAGTAACCATTAGCATAGTAATGAGTATCTACCCCATTACTCGTAACAGTCTTAGAAAATGCTCCGGCATTACTTGGAACTTGTCCTTCACCAGGATTCGGTGCCAATCGAGAGAAAACACCATTAATCGTGAAAGGCTGAATAAAAGGTTGATTGTTCGACCCACGACGCGGGTAAACTTCTAGCAAGTAACGCCCTTTGTTCAGATTTAATAATTGGAGTGACTGAGCTTGATCGGGTCGAATTGCACCACTAGAAAACAATATCTGACCCTCACTATTTGCATCTCCTTGCCCGATTATTTTCTTAGCTAGCAGACCGATTTTATCAGCACTAGAACCTATTTTGAGGGTTAAATTTCCAGGCTCGCTGACATCCAACCAATACTGTACTTTTGCCGAGTCGGGATTGACTGGATCGTAGTTAACTTGACTGGAAATATTTAATTCAGCAACCCTCTGTCCATCCGGGGTTTTAAATTGTGCAGCGCCGGAAAAAGTGGCAGGCAAATCGGGAATAAATGCAGCAGATAAGTCGTAGTTCTGAACTGTGGTGTACTGAACAGGGGGATCTAGCCAAAATTCAGGACTTTGATAAGAGAGACTGGTTTTGAGATAATAGGTTCCAGGATCTACAAATATACCCCTGGTTATCGAAGCTGGATTTGGATCTCCACCGCCTCCAGCAGCACCTCCGGATATACCAGTAGGTGCGAAGGAAAATTGACGCGATACTGGTTTGCCATCTGTTCTCAACCACTCTACAGATGGCAACCATTCTGTTCCGTTAGTCCGGGTTACTGTGTAGCGTAAATAACCCGGTTGCTCAATAGTAACTTCATAATACTTCTCGCGATTATTGACATCAACTGTATCGCTATCGGAGAAGTTAGGATCTAGTTGTACCGCAGCTGTAGCTAGGGTATTTCCTCCACTCGCAGCGCGATCGCTAGGCGTTACTTTCCCTTCTCCATCCCAAGTAAATGGTGCTACCCAAGGGAAAGGCGTATAAGTTTGCGGTGTTGTTTTCTTCGCTAATTCGATCGCTGCTACAGCATTTAATAATCCAGCGCCTGTTTCTGCATCCCATCCCGGCGTTTTCACATCCACCGCCGTCAATTCGAGAATATCAATTACTTGTCTGTAGCTAAGATCGGGATTTGTTGCCCATACTAAAGACGCTATACCCGTCGCCCTCGCTGCTGCAACGGAAGTTCCCGCCATCATACCTACGCCATCTTTTACTGTAGACAGCACGGGATGATCGAGCGAACCACCCTCAGTTAAAATATCTAAACCCGCACCATAACTGGAATAGTTAGCCCGATCGAACTCATTGGATGCGCCAACTGTAATAATATTGTCAAACTCCTGAGATGCTTGCCCTAAAACGGACATCACGCCGCCATCGTTACCAGCAGCAGTGACAATTAGGATATGATTTTGACGCGCATATTCGATTGCTTGTCGTTCTTTGGGCGTCAACTCATAGCGCGTGGTGACGCTACCATCCGGGTTAATTTGAGTTAAGTCTAAGCTGAGATTAACAACAGCATTGCGCTGCCCTGAAGCACGCGCCGCATCCACAAATTCTATCAGTGAATCTGCCCATCCCCCAGAACCAACCGCACGCCCTAACCAAATTTGGGCTTTATCGTTAATACCATTGATGCCAATGCCATTGTCTTGAATGGCAGCAATCAAGCCTAAAATATGGGTGCCGTGTTCGTTTCCTTCACCGGGAGAGAGTAGGGGGTTGTTGTCGTTAGAGATGCGATCGCTCCCCAACACCACCCGCCGATAATCAATATCAGGATTATTCCCACTGAACCCCGTATCAATTATCCCAATTAAAGGCTGATTTGGGTCGCTCGAGGGCGTCGGATCTATTGGTGGTGTTGGATTGACGGGTGGCGTTGGATCTACTGGCGGTTGTGGATCGACGGGTGTCGAATCGATTGGTGTCGGATCTACAGGTGGTTTTGGATCAACTGGTGTCGGATCGATTGGTGTCGGATCGATTGGCGGTTTTGGATCGATTGGTGTCGGATCGATTGGTGTCGGATCAATTGGCGGTTTTGGATCGATTGGTGTTGGATCAACGGGTGGCGTTTGATCGATTGGTGTCGGATCTATTGGTGGTGTTGGATCTACAGGCGGTTTTGGATCGATTGGTGTCGGATCGATGGGTGGATTTGGATCAACGGGTGGTGTCGCATCTACTGGCGGCGTTGGATCGATTGGTGACTCAGGCTGAAGAGAATCAATGAATTTCTTACCTTGTTCAGAATCCCGCCAATCTTTAGCAGGATTAATCACTTCATCCAACTTTACTGCCAATCCTGTCGCACCCGTTACTTTAAAAATAATGTCGTTATAATCCTTATCAGATCCGGTATCAACCCGCTGATCTTCCATGACAAAAACACTACCCGCACCGTTGAAATCGGCAATTTGTCCCGTATGAAATGCTTGATTAGGATTGGCAGTCACCAAAGAAAATAGCGGACGAACAGCACCCCCAATATTGGGATCGTTAAACACCTGCTGCACCGTTCCATTCGGCACTAACATGAAGCCAAATTTATCCCCTGGCTTCATATCAAACGTCTTGATCCCCAGATATTTACTATCGTTATAATTCCCGTCACCTAAACCGCCGCTTGCCTTAGCGTCTTCAGTTGCATCAGAAATGACTACATAACCTTGGGGGGAATTGGAAAGCGATCGCTTTGCCGCTTCTTTAATAAACTCAGCCGATCCTGGCTCAAATTTATCCAGTCCTTCTAAGCTGAAAACAGCTAATTCGCCTTTATACCAACCCCCATCAAATACAAAATCAACCCCAACTTTTCCAGTTTGCCCTACCGTAAAATATCCAGATTCAATCTGCAAACCCGTCAGCGGATCGACCTGGCTATTTGGGTTATATTCTTTAGCTTTTTCTATAAAATTCAGGTCTAAGCTATATTTAGTAACCCCACTAACTTGAACAACGCGCGCAAAATAGTCGGCTCCTACTATAAAATTATCAAAACTTATTTCTTCCGAATTTGTGCCACTGGCATTAGAGCTAGATAAAACCTCCCCTTTGCTATTGAGGAATTCTAAATCAGCATTATTGCTAAGACCACCGAGAGTAAGTTGAAAACTCCCCGTGCCGCTGAGATTGAATTTGTAGATGTCAAATGGATTGTTACTATCAACTGCACCCAAATAATTTTGGCTTTCCGTTAGATTGCCAAGGTCAAAGTTAGACATATTCGGTTATAAAATGTAAAAAGCTTTGAATTTGTCTAGCAGCGATCTACTCTATACAAACAGCAGAACAACGAGAAAGACTACCATCCTTTTGGGAGCTAGGGCAGAAATTACGCCAGAACTTGCGCCACAAATTCCTTTATTCACTCAGGAATTGCCGGAAATTCACAAAATTATAGACGCCCTCAAATTGGAAGCTGTCGAGGGATTGCCACCGCACCTTAGTATAGGGGAATTGGAAGCGATCGCGCACAGCAGTATCGGTCTTTATATCTCAGATATCATCAATGCCATCACCGCGATTCACCACCGACATTCGCCCCAAAATGCCAAAGAACTGGCAGAAAAGTTATTTAACTACAAAGTCCAACTTTTCAATCGACTCTATGATATCGAATTTTTACCTGCACCTCAAGTCCCTTTAGGTGGTTTGGATCAAATGCTGGCAGCGTTTAAAAAATTCAAACGATTATTAAGTCCCCTGGCGAAAGCCTATAAACTCAAAGTACCAAAAGGAGTATTGCTTGTTGGCCCCCCTGGTACTGGGAAATCCCACGCGGCTAAAGTCTGCGCTCAAATTGTTGGAGTTCCTCTCATTCTGGTAGATTGGGGTAATTTTAGAGGTTATGGTAATGAAGCTGAACCTAGATTGAAAAAACTTTTGAAACTCACTGATAGGCTCAATCGAGTTGTAATTTATTTTGATGATTTTGATAAAACTTTTGCGGGGTTTGACGACGGTGGTTTGGGTCAAAGACTGGCTGGAACTTTGCTGACTTGGATGCAAGAGCGTACCAGCGATGCGATTGTTATTGCCAGCGTTAACCGCATGGAATGGTTACCACCAGAACTCACCCGCGCCGGACGTTTTGATTACATCTACAAAGTAGATTTGCCCAATGGGGGCGAACGCAATACTATTTTTAATCTCCACTTAGCTCGATTCGATGATCGATTCAAAAATGGAGGCGATCCTTATACTCACGAGTCAAGAAAAGAGGTGATTAAAAGAACACAACGCTGTGTTGGCTCTGAGATTCAAACGATTGTAGAACGAGCAGCGGCTACTACTTTTTATCAGATGTTTCCCGATGAGAATGCGCCAATTGGGTCTTCGCTTCCCCCTTTGGAAATATCTCCTGAAACTCTGCTTGAAGAACGCAAGCAAATTAAGCCTCTGGCTATTCGCGAAGCTGATCGGGTTGAATCGATGCGAAATAAAGCTGATTTGCAAGCGCTTCCTTCTTCTAGTGCTGATGAATCTGTCTTTGCTATTAGTAATGTGGATATTTATGGGGAGTGAATGGGTGTCTGTTTTCACTATTGTTTGAGGTTTTTAGCTGATGATTGATTGAGAGCGATTACAATTTATAGGGGATTATGCGATCGCAAGATCCACTTTTGCAACAGGTCTAGTGGAGATGAGCTACTTTTTGAGGTTGGTTTTTGCTCTTTTTCTTTGTGCTGTAAAATTATCATAACTGGTTGACTTTGAGAACTGAGTAAGCTATATAGCTTGTTTCTTAAAGCACAGCAAGCACAGCTTCTGGCAAAATGAGAATTGCTCACTCACGCGATCGCTATTATCCCAATGACTACCGTTACCCAAGCAGAAATTGAGCAGTACCGCTCCCAATTACAAGGATATCCCGATGCGCTGAAAGCCCTTGATGTGCTTAAGGCGTGTGAAGGTGATTTAGAATTTGCAGCCGAAACTGTAGCAATTGAGAGAGGAGAATTATCGGACGATCTAAGTGAAAAAGACCAGAATGAGCCTAGCTGGTTAGAAAAATCAGCCGATAAATTGCGTCCTCATATTTGTACGCCAGCCTTTAAAGAGGTATTGAGTCAAGGTTCTGCGGTTGCATTGGGGTGGCTAATAGCGGTCGCTGCCTACCCAGCAGTACCACTAACACTGGTACTTATTTACATCAGTACGAAGGGTCTGGACGAGTATTGTAAAGGTTGCTAAACACCGATGGCAGTGAAGCCAGCCCAGTAATGAGGTTCAGTAAAAGGAAACGGCTTGCGGTTACGTGCGCCATTCAGAGGAGCATTAACATAGCGTGTGCGTTCCTTTAAAGGCAGTTGTTCAAATGTTTGATCGATTTGGGGTTTGAGGCGTTCCAATTCAGCTTCAAGCTCCTCTGAGGTCAAATTACGCAGCCATTGTTGTGCCTCGTTGAGAGCAGTAACCGTTGACAGAGTTTCTAGGTTTTCATAGAACCGAATTAGTAACAAAGTGCTGGCGAGTTGATCGACTTCCCAAAGGGTACTAACCATACTAGGGCTACCTGCTAAGAGAAAGCCAAAAGGTAAGCCGATATATTCATCGCTGGTGCTGGATTCTGTTAATCCAGTTTCGCAGGCGGAGAGGGTGACAAGGCGACATTGATTTAGGTCAAGATTCAAGATTTCCAACAGTGTTAAATCTTGTTTATTTGCCAACTTCAGGGCTGATTCCAAAGGCGAGTCAGGCTCAAACTTGCCGTGACATCCGAAATGGGCGCAGTTAGCAAGGCTGAGTTTACCGTTGAGAATTGCGTCCTTGTTAGCATCATCTTTTGCTAAGAAATCATTAGATTGGAATTGCTGACGGATGTTAGCGGCTTGCAGTTCAAGTAAATAGCGATCGCTGGTAGGATTAGCGATCGCAAACAGGTGGGAGAAGTTGGGGCGCTGTCGCATTTGTGCTTGTTGCAGCAATTGACAACTGGGTGCGTAGCCGACTCCACCAACGAAGCAGTCTAACAGATAAGAATTGGCGGGTGAGGAATTGCTATTTGGGTTAAACTGCAACCAAGTTTCTTGGCTGACAGGTAGGGCGTGCAGGGGAAACAGGTGCAGGTAGCGGTGGGGAATTAAAATGAGTTGATCGCACTGTTTCGGAATATTCTCTAAAATCTCATCAAGATGCAAAATTTTCGCCAGCAGACGCAATCGCACAGTCAGTCGCCGCTTCCAATGGTCTTTCTTTTTCTTACCGTATGCTTGAAGATATCCACCTGCCCACTTTATCAATTTTTCCCAGTCTGCTGTTGAAGATTGCCAGATGATGGGTGTTGGGGATTGCGGAGTGATGATGAAAGTGAGAAATTTATCGCCCGTGATATACCACTCAAGAATAGCGGTGTTTTCACCTGTTAAAGATTGTATTTCGCTGTAGGGGATTGGTTCAACTTGTTGGGTGAGACTGAAGTTAGGATCGATAGGTTTGATGTGGCGGGTAATCAATTCATTGAGTTGTTGCTGTAATTGATTGAGGTGAGTGCGGTTTTCCAGAAACCTGGTTTCTGGCATCATAGCGGTTGAGATATTGCGATTTCTTTCTTCAATTTCCAGTCGTCTTTGTTCAGTATAAATTTCTTGACGCAGGCGCGAGAGTTCGTTGAAAACGGTTTCGGAAATGTTGCCTTTAGGTTTGATGTCGCGGGTGGCAAGGAGTTCAACCAAGTTACGTGCTTTACTACGTTCGGCATATTCTATCGCTTCTGTGTAGTTTTTTAGTTCTAGGCAAACCTCCACCATATTTCGATAAAGGCTATTCCATTCTTCGGCTAATTTCTGCTTAGCTTCATCGCCAGAATAAATCTCACCTCGGAGGAACTCAACCGTATTAATCGCATCAGCAAAGGTATGATGAGCTAACTGTAAGTTGGGAACTTTTCGATAGGCAAGCCCCAAATTAAATAAGGTTTCAGCATGGTTTCGCGGAGAAGCTTGGCGGGTGCGGACTTTGAGTGCGGCTGTGAAAGATTTGATCGCTTTTTCAAGATTATCAGCCCTTTCTCCCCTGATTCTAAGACAGTAGGCAATTGCCAGACTATTTTGCGTCATTGCCCAATCTTGGGGAAAAGCCTCACGGGTGTAAACTTGGAGCGTGGCGGTGTAAAATGCGATCGCTTTTTCAAGATTATCAGCTCTCTCTCCCCTGATTCTGTCAGAGTAGGCAATTGCCAGATTATTTTGCGTCATTGCCCAATCTTGGGGAAAAGCCTCATGGGTGCGGACTTTGAGTGCGGCAGTGTAAAATGCGATCGCTTTTTCAAGATTATCAGCTTTCTCTCCCCTGATTCTGTTAGAATAGGCAGCTCCCAGATTATGTTGTGTCATTGCCCAATCTTGGGGAAAAGCCTCACGGGTGTAGACGGTAAGTGCAGCGATATAAGATGCGATTGCTTTTTCAAGATTATCAGCCCTCTCTCCCCTGATTCTGAGACAGTAGGCTCCTCCAAGATTATTTTGCGTAGTTGCCCAATATTCGGGAAAAGCTTCGCGGGTGTAGACGGTAAGTGCAGCGGTGAAAAATGCGATCGCTTTGTCAAGATTATCAGCCCTCTCTCCCCTGATTCTGTCAGAGTAGGCAGCTCCCAGATTATTTTGCGTCATTGCCCAATATTTGGGAAAAGCTTCATGGGTGAGGACTTGGAGTGCGGTGGTGTAAGATGCGATCGCTTTTTCAAGATTATCAGCCCTCTCTCCCCTGATTCTGAGACGATAGGCTCCTCCCAGATTATTTTGCGTCGTTGCCCATTTTTCGGGAAAAGATTCATGGGTGAAAACTTGGAGTGCAGCGATATAAGATGCGATCGCTTTTTCAAGATTATCAGCTCTCTCTCCCCTGATTCTGTCAGAGTAGGCAATTGCCAGATTATTTTGCGTCATTGCCCATTCTTCGGGGAAAGCCTCGCGGGTGCGTACTTGGAGTGCGGTGGTGTAAGATGCGATCGCTTTTTCAAGATTATCAGCCCTCTCTCCCCTGATTCTGAGACGATAGGCTTCTCCCAGATTATTTTGCGTTCCCCCCCAGTTTTCACTTCCCGGCTCCGAATTCATTAAAACTATTTGAAACCCTGTAATAGCAATTTCAATATTGTTCGCTTTCTTCCCCAAAGGAAACTTCATAATATCAATGCTCAAATTTTCGAGATCGCAGAGAATTGACTCAATTGCTTCTGGGTGTTCGGTAATTAAATTTTCAGCCACTTGCTGTAAACTTTCACAAAACCCTGCATTGAGGGAATTTTGCCGTTGCGCTAACATGGGGTAAATAATCGCCACATCGCTATTGCTATATCGTTCTGCTTGCAATAATTCTAGGATAAAATCTCGATAAGTTTGGAAATTTTCATCTTCTGACTTATCGTCATCTACATCTTCATTTTTGCCCAAAAATTTTCCTAGCTGACTGGCAAGATTTCGCAAAAAATTAGCTGCATTCTCGTTTCCTTCCTCTGCAAACTGTGCCGCTACTCCCTCGCAAACTTGCAGAAACCCCAAATCCAGCAAATCGGAGTTTGCCTGTAAAATCTCTGGTTCCTCACCGCTAGGACAATTCAGCAGTTGTTGAATAAGATTGAGATAATCTTGGATACGATTTTCATCCATTGTGCGTAACCTTCAGCACTCATACCGATCGAGTGTAACCACCAACACCGCCAACTCCCCCAAAATGCCAAAATTCTTTAACTCCCTCAGCCACAGCATCCCAGAGGCTAGGAGAAGGCCAATACCTCCGTGTTAAGCAGTAACATCTAGACAAGACCTGTTCTTATTAAACCGGAGTGCTTTCTGTGCCGATTATCAAAAGTACGAGTCAGATTGATAATGAACAAATCGATATCTATATTGAAGTCGATAAAGTCCCTCAACTCCCCAACTCCGATGACCCCTATCAGGATGTGCGAGGTGCTAAAGAAGCTGTCACAGCAGTGGGCGATTTGTTTGGAGATGCTTTAGCCCTGACTCGCAAATGTGCGGTCAAAGTCATGGAAAGCGTCAAGCAGATGGACGATGCTACCAGACCGAATGAAGAAGATAAAGCGATCGCCATCTCTAATACTCTTTTTAACGAGTCTAATTGGACAGTCTAGCTAACAGTTCTTCATCAGACAATTGAGGCAACTGTTGCAACAATAATGCTAACTCTTCCGGAGGCAATGCCAGTAAGTTTGTCACCAGATCAGGAATGCGATCGCGCAGCGTGGCTTCAGCCATATCGCGCAGCGTAGCTTCAGCCGTATTGCCTAATTGACCAAACCGCATTCTCAGGACTTTTTCTGCTAGCAACCTTCTAGCTTGCTCAATTCCCTCTTCGTCACCAGTCAGTGCAGATAATTGCAGCAATAACAGCGTAAATTCGGTAGCAGGTAAAGCCGATACCGGGGCTAAAAAAACAGCCAAAAGTGCATCTAATTCACCAAACCGTACCCGCAGAAAGTTTTCTATAATCGAGCGCTGTCCTTCTTCTCTTCCCTGTTGAATCCCTCGTTCAATTCCTTGTTGAATTCCTTCAATTCTTCCTTCTTGTCTCCCTCGTTGTTCTGCTGCTTCTAATTGCTGTTGAAACAAAGGTGCGATCGCCATAACCAACTCCCGATCTT
>ERZ1066127.412-NODE-412-length-23301-cov-11.038071_pt1 | contig 23301 bp, 19 predicted proteins | sample MGYA00382774_ERZ1066127 | MGnify/ENA primary metagenome ERZ1066127 (study PRJEB33369, sample SAMEA5778357) | biofilm metagenome | biome: Industrial cooling water; feature: Water cooling tower basin; material: Biofilm | place: United Arab Emirates | collected... | reverse complement strand
CATTGTGATTTCTCACGAGTCCATCAAAGCTCACCACCGCCCCTGAACGCGGGTCATGCAACTGGCGCATGAGAGACTCGGCGGAAATCAACTCATCGGACAACTCAAATTGCACATGCTTCATGAAAACGTTTGTCAACTTGTTCATCCTCCTGACATCGGTGGCAAAAAGGCAACCTGATCACCATCACGCAAGACACAATCCCAGGATACGATTTCATCATTCACCACTGCCCTCACCACACCGCGCAACGCTGCATTATCCACTCCAAAGACCTGAGCAAATAAACCAGACGCATCCGCCACAGCGGTAAATATGTTCTCGTGAGTCAGCCCGCGCTTTTCTGATAGGATTCCGAAATAAGTCACTTCAATCGCAATCATGGCATCAGGGCTAGTTTCCAATCTTCAGGTGTATTCGCGTTTTCCAGCGCGCGTCGTGTCACCGGCTCTAACAGACGACAATCATTCCGAATCAATACTTTGCGCGGACAGCAGAAATTCTGCCGCTGCGCCTCCTCCAGCAAGACACTCGCACCGCTCGCATACAGCGCGCATAGCGGCTCCGGCAATCCATCAAACTCACTCCGATACGCCAGAAATGTCTCACCCGTCTGCAGCGATCCGATCAAGTGTCTCAGGGTTTCCGGATCGAGCCTGGGCAAATCGCAAGAAACCACCAACCAGGTGTTATTCGGCGCAGTCTTCATCGCTATGAGCATTCCTGACATCGGACCCGCACTGCCGTCCACCGGATCACGAAGGATCTGAGTATTCAAGGACACCGGCCACTCGTCAGGAATCTCTTGATCATGTCGCAGAGAAACAAAACATTTCTCACAACAGTCTTCCATCAGCTCAAGCGTCCTGCCCAACAAGGTCCGGCCATCAGGATGACGCATGTTGGCCTTGTCCTGCCCCATCCTGACGCTGCGTCCTCCGGCTAACAAAAGTCCGTATATGTTGGATTTTTCACTCATGTTTTCAGTCTGCAGAAAAGTCCCCGGATTTCCCGCCGGTCTTGCTCAGCAAGCGCACGAACTCAATCCGTATTTTTTTGTTGATCGCCTTGCACATGTCGTAAATCGTCAGCGCCGCGACACTGGCACCCGTCATCGCTTCCATCTCCACGCCGGTTTTGTTGGTCGTGGCCACCGCGCAGGTGATGATGAGATTTTCACCGTGGATTACGATTTTCACATCAGCATATTCCAAAGGCAGTGGATGACAAAAGGGAATCAGCAGACTCGTCTGTTTCGTCGCCATCGTGCCGGCAATGATCGCCGTCTGAAACACCGGACCTTTCGCGCTGAATATATCGGCACCGTCCAATCGTGACATCACCTCCTCGCCCACCCACACGATCGCCTCGGCCACAGCGGTCCGTTTGTTAGCCGATTTGTCTGAAACATCCACCATCGATGGCTTTCCCTCGCGCACGTGAGTGAACTCTTGCTCCGTTTTATCTGGTTGATCGTTCATAACCATGAGTGAAACTCGTAATCCTGTTGCATTGCAGAATCGGCAGGCACGGTAATCCAGCCGTCACTTTGAATCAAGCCTATGAAATCTCCGCTATTCGCGCCCGCAGATGCCATTACCCGATTCCCCGCCAATCGTTTCACGGGCAAATGCACCGTCAAACCCGGTGGCGTGCGATAGACCGCATCCAAATGAACCCTCGCCAACGGTTCGCGAATTTTACCTAACGACTTTTCAATCGCCGGAATCACCATAGCAAACAGTCCGGTCATCGCCGATACCGGATTTCCGGGCAATGCAAGGATCATGCACCCATGATTGCCAAGCCATGTGCCCAATGGTTTTCCCGGCCGTTGCGCCACACCATGAAAAAGACATTCACAGCCGGCATTATCTAACATTTTTGGGACAAAATCGCGAGCCCCCTTGGACACGGCTCCGGTCACAATCAGAAAGTCATAAGAGTCGATGATTGTGGCAAACGCATCATCACTCACATCATCGCGCATCACCGGCAGCACCTCCGCATGATAACCGCATCGTGCCAGGCCCGCCGCCAAGGCATATCCGTTCGACTGCCGGATTTGATGAGGCAAAGGAGCGTCCTCCACATGCACCAATTCATCCCCCGTCGGCTGAATCGCGATTCTCGGCAATCGGGCCGTGGTTAACACCGGCAGCCCACACGACGCCGCGATTCCGATTTCCCTCGCTCCCAATACGCGCCCTGATTCTAACAAAACATCTCCTTCTTTCGCATCGCTCCCTTTTCGATGAAGATGCTGCCCGACAGAAAACGGATGCCGCGAATCAATCCGCACCATGCCATCACCGAGCTTGGCTGTCATTTCAACAGGCACAATCAGATCCGCGCCATGCGGCATCACGGCCCCCGTCATCACTTCGATGCACTGAAATGTCTGCCCGGGCAGCACCACCATCGCAGCACCCGCAGGCGCGACATCCGCCACACGAAACATCTCGCTCAGCGCCAGATCGCTCGCACGCAGCGCATATCCATCCATCATCACCCGATCATACGGAGGGAAATCCCGGTCCGCGCATACACGCTGCCGCAGCACACGGCCTGACGCTTGACTGAGGCCGCATGTCTCGTCCGGCATCGGAGTCACCCGCTCTAACAGAATCACTTTGGCTTCTTCGTAAGAAATCATCATCTCATCCTCCTATCGCCGTCATCGGACGCTGCACCTGGAATCCATCATTAAACGTATGATTCTCCGGCTTGTTGAAAATCGCTTGTTCAAAGGCATGCCGAATGGATGGCTCTTCGTTCCGCAGGGCGGGCATCAGATCAATTTCCCCGTGTCTCCCTAAACAAGGTCGCAACTTCCCATCGGAGGTCAGTCGCAATTTATTGCAATTCGTGCAAAAATCCGCACATGTCACCGACCCGATGAATCCCACAAATCCGCTGCCATATTGATAATAACGCGCCGGTCCATGCCCCGGACGCACATCGTGCGCAGGCCGCAAATCATCATGTTCCCGCAGTAGCGTCATCGCCTCAGACACGGAAAAAAACTGCTTTGCATCCAATGGTCCGCCAGGAGCCAAGGGCATCAATTCGATGAATCTGACAGGCATTCCCATCGCCGCGCCAAATCGCGCCAAGGGCACAATCTGATCGTCGTTCATTCCGCGCAACATCACGCAATTCAACTTCACCACCTCAAAGACCGCTGCTGCCGCGGCACCGATGCCCTCCATCGCCGCCTCCCATTTCCCTCCCGTAAGTTTGCGGTATATGTCGGGATCCATGGCATCAAGGCTGATATTGACGGATCTTACCCCTGCCTCTTTCAAGGGCTTCGCAAGGTCCTTTAACATCACCCCATTGGTGGACAACCCCAGCGTCTGCACACCCGGCAAGTTCCACATGCGCTCGGCAATCTCTATAATATCACGACGCACCAGCGGCTCACCACCCGTGAGGCGGAATTTGCGAAAGCCCAGGGATGTCGCCGTCTCCACGACTTTGACAATTTCATCCGCAGTGAGATGATCCGCTTTTTCCGCCCAACCTTTGTAGCCTTTCGGCATGCAATACAAGCATCGCTCATTGCAGCGGTCAGTGACCGACACGCGCAAATAATCGATCACCCTCTCAAATTGATCCTTCATCCTGTGACCCAAATAAATTTTACCGCCGCAACAAAAAGCATGCTTGCCAAACAACGTCTGAGTGCCGGGGAACTGGCCCTCGCACTGCCCCAGCTCGCGCCAATCCATGATCCTAACAAAACCGCGGGAATCAGCCATGCGATCGCCGCAGGAGCTTCTCCTTCTCGATGCCACCACCCTATCAGACCAATCAGCGAGTTCAACAGGATGAAAACAGCTGATACCGCTGCAGCCGTTTTCTCTTGAGCATATCTCAGAAACAACAGAAGCGGCGTGAGGAATACACCACCGCCAATCCCTAACCACCCGGAAAAAAAGCCAATCACTGCCCCCATCACGAACAAACCCGGGAGACCTCGTCCGGTGACTTCTTTTGCCGCGTGCGATGGCGGCCACAGCAATCGAACCGCTCCACAGCACAAAACAAGCGCCATACCCGCGTGAAAAACCACAGAGCTCATCGGCATCATGGCACCGCCATAACAGGCAGGCACTGCGGCGATCGCCAGCGGCCAAAACAATCGCCACTCGAACCATCCCTTTCTCAACCACAAGCAACTCGCCAGGAGCGAGACACACACATTAAGCACCAGCGCCACCGGCTTTGCTACCATCCACTCCATGCCCATCAACGCCATAACCATCAAATAGGCCGATGCCCCACCATGACCAACCGCAGCGTAAAGCATCGCCGCCGCAAAAAACGTCAGAACGACCGTGGCTATCGTGAGCGATGAGTAATCCAGAAATTCCATTCATATTCCGATTAGCATCTTGTGCACCACGTTTTCACATTTCATCAATCCGACATGATTCCTGCTAATTTTCCAAACGAATGCAATTCATCACAAATCTCCTCATTCCTGTTGGCATGGTTCATTTCACGCTAGATGTCAGGTGCTGCCTAATCGATTCTATTATGAAAAAATCAATACTCCTGTTACTCACCTGCTCTCATCCGTTAATGGCTGGTCCAGAAACTCCCATCGTCGAGAAATCCACGTCCAATGGAGACTGGATCAAACCTCTGCTCGATATCCGGACTCGCTACGAACTTGGCGACATCGATGGTTTCGACACGTCGAATTCACTCACCGTACGTGCTCGCGTGGGGCTACAGACCCAAAAATTCCACGGCTTCAGTGCCCTGGTCGATAGCGAAATCACTCGCGCCGCACTCGATGACTACAACGGCGGCGCGAAGGAGGCGGATCCTTTTGATCCCACCAAAGTGGTCATCGCTGATCCTGAGACCACCGAACTCAATCAAGCCTACCTTCAATACGAAGGCATGGATACCGTATTCAAACTTGGTCGCCAACGCATCAAGTATGACAACGATGCCTTCGTCGGCAACGTGATCTGGCGCCAGAATGAGCAAACCTACGATGCTTTTTCCATGGTGAATAAAAGCATAGCCGGCCTCACCTTGAGCTATGCATACATGAATCAGGTCAACCGCATCTTCGGATCAGATGCCGATGCGCCGATTACTCCCACCTACACCAACGTCGAAAACTACAATGCAGACACACATCTGTTCAATGCCTCCTACACCGGAATCAAAAATCTGACTCTTGGTTCCTACATTTACCTGATGAATTTTGAGGATATCCCTTCCTTTGACAACAATACATTTGGCGTCAGCGCAAAAACGGATGCATTCGGACTCACGTTTTACGGGGAAATGGCATACCAGGATAAAGCAGGCAAAGACAGCGATGACACCGCCATGTATTTCCACGGCACAGTAACCAAGGCCTTCGGAACTCAATCGGTCACTGTGGGTATCGAGCACCTGGACGCGGGACTGAAAACACCGCTCGCCACCTTACATGCTTTCAACGGATTCGCCGACGTGTTCATCAATCAACGCGCGAATGGCTCACACAATGGCATCACAGATACTTACGTTTCGCACACCACACCCATTTTCTGGGGCATGAAATGGATCAACACCTTCCACGTCATGGGTGACAACGAAATTTCGGACGGATATGGCTTCGAATACGATTTTGTTTTGACCAAAAAATTCAACGATCATTTCCTCGCTCTGGCCAAGCTCGGTGTTTTCAGTTCAAACGGCGACATCCTCAGTGGCAAATCCTCTGTGCCGGATGCCACACGCTTCACAGTGGAGCTCAACTACGTTTTCTAACTGTTCATCATGTTGTTTGTGGATACCGCGATTGCTTCGGCAATCGCGGTATTTTTTATTTCTCTAACACATCAAACGCCATGCCGCACATTCCGATGAAAGCCTCCTCGACGAGACTCAAGGGTTTCTTCGCTGAAAAATAAGCTCCCCATTCTCGTTCAATGCCTCCATTCGGCATGGAAATCATACACAAACTACCCTCTTCAATCTCCCGCGCCGCCACCCACGGAGCCATGATCCCCACTCCCATTCCCAATTTCACCATCTCCCGTATCGCCTGCATATCTCCCAGCACCAACGGTTTTTTTGCGGACCCGGATACACGCTCCATCCAGTCCATGCTCAGCCGGTGGGTTTCTGTGCCTTTTGCGTAAACAATGTATTGCTGCTCGTCCAGAGTTTCGTTCATGAGCTGCGGCTCGCGCGCCCATGAGTGCATCGGCGAAACCAAAAAATGCATGCGATCACGATACATGGGTCGATAGCCCTCTTCACTGCCTCCTTTGGATCTGATGCTCAAAATCACGTCCAGTTCCGTCTCTGCCAGGCGCTCCAGCAGATTGATGGAATCCCCCGCCTCGATCACCGGTTCACATCGCGGAAAACAATCGCGAAATTCACGCAATACCGCAGGTAACAGATACGTGCATAGACTGTGAGGCGCTCCGATGCGAATTCGCGTCTGCCCCCAGCGGCGCAGACTATCTACATCGCGTCCGGCCAGTTCAATTTCCAACAATATTCTTTTGCATCTTTTCAGAACCAACTCACCTTCATTAGTCAAGGTCACCCTTTTGCTGCTGCGATCCAGCAATTGACACGCAAGTTGTTCCTCCAGCGTTCGCATCGCATGGCTCACCGCTGACTGAGTCACAAAAATCCTCTTCGCAGCCAGGGTAAAGCTACCCAATTCAGCCACCGCCACAAATGCACGAATCTGTCGCAAATCTGGTACCCACTCCATAATGATGAATGCGCTTCATCATAGCGCTGAAAATTAAGTAGCACCATTTATGCCACAATCTCATTTTGGCACTAAATGAGCTATTTCTCCCGCATGCCCATCGCAGACCACGCCTCTCAAACAGCAAGCCGCAAGATACGTCTCGGGTATGTCGCGCTTGTCGATTGCGCTCCACTCGTAGTAGCGCAGGAAACGGGAATATTCCAGCGTCATCAGATCAACGTGCGCCTCTCGCGGGAACTGGGCTGGGCCAGCGTGCGTGATCGTATTTATCAAGGTGAACTTGATGCTGCGCAATCGATCACAGGCATTGCCTTCGCTCTGGGTCTCGGTGTCGCAGGGCTGCGACGCAGCGTGGCGGTTCCCATGATTCTCAATTTGCACGGAAATGCCATCACTCTCTCCACCAAAATCGATCCTGCCCACGTGACCCGCACGAAGTTCAAATCCTATCTCGCCGCACAGGCAAAAAGAGACCGTCCACTCACGCTTGCGGCCACGCATCGCTATTCATCGCACCACATTTTGCTTCTGCAATGGCTGCGCATGCACCAACTCTCCTGCCCGGAAGATGTTGATATCATCTTTTTACCACCACCCTTGATGACCAGTCACCTCAAGGCCGGTCAGATTGATGGTTACTGCGTCGGCGAACCTTGGAACTCAGAAGCCATCCTATCGGGCGCAGGCTGGTGTGCCGCCACCTCATCAGAACTTTCCTATCACCATCCGGAGAAAGCGCTGCTGGTATCGGATCGCTTCTTGGAAGAATACAGGGAACAAACCATCTCACTCGTTTCCGCTCTGTTAGAAGCATGCACATTGTGCCAAAGCCCCGCTTTTCGCAAAGAACTCATCGAAATTTTGTCCCTTCCGCACTACACCGGTGCCTCTCGTGAAGTGCTGGCAAATAGCCTGGGCCCCGTCTTTGAAGGCGGCACCCGCTCGATCCGAAATGATGACTTTCATATCTTCGCTGGCGATGGCGTCAATTCACCCAGCGTTGAAAAAGCATCCTGGACGCTTTCGAACCTGCGCAATGCCAAAGTCATGCCGGAGACCCCCGGCATGTCTCTCTCGCGCATCTATCGCGAGGATCTGTTTCATGCGGCTTCCGCATGATCCGCACTCATGCTCATGATGAAATCAAATCCCACCTGAAATCATACCCGTTCCTGCTTTGGCATGCCAAGAGCTTGATTGAACTTGCATCTCACCATGAATCAAAAACCAACTACCACTCGTCGTCAGTTCCTCTGCACCTCCGCTAAAGCTTCCGCACTAGGATTACTCCATGCGAGCCTGCCTGCCAACTGGGTCGGTGCTCAAACCACTTCCGATGCTCCCGAATCACCGAATGTGAATTTCGGCATCATCGCCCTCACCGATTGCTCGCCCATCGTCATCGCCCACGAAAAAGGTCTCTTCAAAAAATACGGCATCAATTCCACCATCACCAAAGGTGCCAGTTGGGCCGCCATCCGTGACTCCCTGGCCAATGGCGACATCCAGGCAACCCACATGCTCATCGGAATGCCCATCGCCTCCACCATGGGCCTCGGGGGCGCTCCGAAAATCCCGATGATCGCGCCATGGATTCTCAATCGCAACGGCCAGTCGATCAGCCTGGCGAAAGCACTGAAAGGAAAAGTGGCCGCCGATCCTAAAGCGCTCAAGCCGCTCGTCGATGCCGCCAAGGCCTCCGGCAATCCCATGACCTTCGCCATGACTTTTCCCCCAGGCACTCACGCGATGTGGATCCGCTACTGGCTCGCAGCCGGTGGCATCAATCCCGGCGACGCCGCAGGCGGGCAAGCGGATGTATCTCTCATCACCATCCCACCGCCGCAAATGGTCGCCAACATGCAGGTCGGCAAAATGGACGGCTTCTGCGTCGGCGAACCATGGAATGCCAAAACCATCGCCGATGACATCGGCTTCACCGCCATCAACACCCAACAAATCTGGAAAGACCATCCGGAAAAAGTCTGCGCTTTCAAAGAAGACTTCGCTGCAAAAAATCCGAAAACCGTCAAGGCCGTGCTCAAGGCCCTACACGAGGCCAGCGTCTGGCTCGACGTCATGGACAATCGCGCGGAGCAAGCCAAGATCGTCAGCGCCCCCACCTACATCAACTGCCCGCCGGAATCCATCCTGCTGCGCCTCCAGGGCAAATACGACATGGGCGATGGTCGCAAGTTCCGCGATCCGGACTACATGATTTTCAGCGATCGCAATTGCAACTACCCGCAGGCGAAATACGGCAAGTGGTGGCTCACCCAGCTCCGTCGCTGGGGTTTCACCGATGGTGCGCCGGATTACGAAGGCGTGTCAAAACAAGTCATGCGCGCCGACATCTACGAGGAAGCTATGAAAGAAATCGGCTACACCCACGGCGGTGCCAGCGATGCTCCGGAAAAATTCTTTGATGGCTCCGTTTTCGATCCCAAGGCCGACATGGAAGCCTATGCCGCATCCTTCGCCGTTAAAACTCTCAAAGGTTGATTCATGAAATCCATCAAACCAGAACTCATGCTTCTCCCCCTCCTAGGCTTGCTTTTATGTCTGGGCGGGTGGGCTATTATCTCGGGCAAATCCGTTACCAAATCCACCACCAAGGACGATGGCTGGGGCGACATGATCACCGTCACGGAAACCACTCGCGAAGGTATTTCCAAGAATCTCCCATCCCCCACGGAGACTTGGACCGCCAGCAAGCCTTACATCGTCGAGCCCGTCGCCAAGCGCGGCGAGCTCGATCAGGGCATCCTGCGCTTCGCCTGGCTATCACTCAAACTCGTCGCACAAGGATACGCCATCGCCCTCCTCATCGGCACCCCCATCGGATTTCTGTTAGGGTTGTCGAAAAAATTCACCATGATGTTTGACCCCATCATCCAGATCCTCCGTCCGGTTTCCCCGCTGGCATGGTTGCCGCTGGGCATGGTGCTGTTCATGGGACTGCGCGTTGAAGACGCAGACGGCCGCGTCGCCTTCGGCACCTCGGATGCCGCCGCGCTTTTCACCATCGCCATCTGCGCGATGTGGCCCACGGTGTTGAACACCGCTGTGGGCGTCCGCGCCGTGCCGCAAGATTACCTCAACGTTGCCAAGGTCCTCAAACTTTCGCGCACGAAGACACTCTTCAAAATCCTCATCCCCGCCTCGCTGCCCTACATGTTCACAGGCTTCCGCCTCTCGCTGGGCATCGCCTGGCTGGTCATCGTCGCTGTGGAAATGCTCATCGGCAAGCCGGGCATCGGCGGCTTTCTGTGGCAACAATACAATGCCAATAGCTACGCGCACATCATTCTCTCCATCCTTACCATCGGCGTCATCGGCTATGTGCTCGATCGACTCATGAGCGTCGCAGAAAAACGCTTCAAAACCGCATGAGCACTCCCATCCTGCAACTCACCGGCGTCTCCCGCTCCTTCGATTCGCTCAAGGTGCTGCGCGATGTCAACCTCTCCGTGCACGAGGGCGATTTCGTCTCGATCATCGGCTACTCGGGCAGCGGCAAAAGCACGCTCATCAACATCATCGCCGGATTGCTCAAGCCTACTCGCGGCAGCGCGGAAATGAACGGCTCTCCCATCACTGGCCCCGGTCCGGAACGAGGCATCGTTTTCCAAAACTACTCGCTGCTCCCCTGGCTGACCGTCACGGAAAATGTCCGCCTCGCCGTGGATCAAATTTTCCCTGAGCTTTCCGCCAGCGAGCGAGCCGAGCGCACAGCCCACTACATCCACATGGTGAAGCTCACCCCCGCCGCGAAAAAAATCCCGCGCGAGTTGTCGGGCGGCATGCGCCAGCGCGTCGCCGTCGCCCGCACGCTCGCTGCCAATCCGCGCATTCTTTTGTTGGACGAACCGCTCTCCGCGCTCGATGCCCTCACCCGCGCCACTCTGCAGGATGAAATCGCCGACATCTGGCAACAAAACCGCACCACCGTTCTCTGGATCACCAATGATCCGGATGAGGCGATTCTTGTTGCCGATCGTGTCATCCCACTTCTCCCCAGCCAGGAGGGTGCCACTCTCGGCGCAGAAATTCCTGTCACGTTGCCGCGCCCACGCGACCGCAAAACGATCATCGCCACTCCGGAGTTCAAGGACCTGAAGCTCTCGCTCGTCACGACGCTGCTGCATGCGAAAAAGGACAGCGCCCCCACACTCACCAAAAAACTCGCCGTACCCGATATCCTTCCGGAAGACCTCAACGACAGACGCACGTCGTCGCTCTTCGATCGTCCCGCGCCACGTCGCCGCTCGCAACTCGCCAAAGAGGAAATCCCCATCGAAGCACCCTGACCTCACCCACTCATGACTCCCGTTCTCGAACTGTTCAAACTCTCCAAAGCCTTCGGTCCCACCACCGTCGTCAATGAGTTCACACTCAACATCGCGCCCGGAGAATTCGTCACTCTCATCGGCCACTCGGGCTGCGGAAAATCCACAGTGCTCTCGATGGTTGCCGGTCTCACCGATGCCACCGAAGGCGCGATGATTTTATCCGGCAAGGAAACCAACGAAGCTGGCCCCGACCGCGGCGTGGTCTTCCAGTCACCCTGCCTCCTGCCCTGGATGACAGCCATGGAAAACGTGATGCTCGGCGTCAATCAGGTGTATTTCACCGCAACGAAACGCGAACGCCGCGAACTCGCGGAATACTACCTCACCGTTGTCGGACTCGGCAATGCGATGGACAAATATCCCGGCGAACTCTCCCAAGGCATGCGCCAACGCGTCGGCATCGCCCGCGCCTTCGCCTTGCAGCCGAAAATGCTCTTGCTCGATGAGCCCTTCGGCATGCTCGATTCTCTCACGAAAATGGAACTGCAAGAGGTTCTGCTCGATCTCTGGCGTCGCAACCGCCTCACCACCCTGATGGTCACCCATGATGTGGATGAGGCCATTTTCCTCTCCGACCGCGTTGTCATGATGACCGATGGTCCGGAAGCCGAGGTCGGCGACATCCTCACCATCCCCTTCGAGCGTCCGCGCAATCGCGCCGCCATCCTCGCGGATCCTCTCTATCAGGAAATCCGCAATCACCTGCTCACCTTCCTCAACGAGCGCTCCCACCTCCGGCCCAGCAAAATCGCTGCCACCGTGGCACCGGATTCCATCCGCCAGGCCGAGCTCCCCGAATCCCTCGTAAAACAACCCACCATCTAACAAAAACACTCACCCGCCACCACCATGAAACAAAAACTCATCGTCATCGGCAACGGCATGGTCGGTCACAAGTTCTGTGAAAAACTCTGCGCCAAATCCGGCAGCGCCGCCTTCGAGATCACCGTGTTCGGCGAAGAGCCGCGCATCGCCTACGACCGCGTCCACCTCAGCGAATACTTCCAGCCGGGCAAAGCCGCCGATTCTCTCGCCCTCGCCGACGGCGCATGGTACGAGGAGCGCGGCATCCGGCTCATTCTCGGCAAGCGCATCAGCGCCATCGATCGCGAGCACAAAACCGTCACCGCCGCTGACGGCACCACCCTCCACTACGACATTCTCGTCCTCGCCACCGGCTCCGCGCCGTTCGTGCCGCCCATCCCCGGCGCTGATAAAAATGGCATCTTTGTCTATCGCACCATCGAGGACCTCGATGCCATGAAAGCCCATGCGCCTCACGCCACACGCGGTGCCGTCATCGGCGGTGGCTTGCTCGGTCTCGAAGCCGCCAAGGCCATGCTCGATCTGGGCATCGCCGACACCCGCGTGATCGAATTCGCCCCGCGCCTCATGCCCCGCCAGATCGATGCCCGCGGCTCGGCGATCCTTGAGGCAAAGCTCACCTCGCTCGGCCTCACCATCCATACCTCCACCAATACCGCCGAGATTGTGGGCGATGGCCGCATCGAAGCCATGCGCATCGCCGATGGCACGGAAGTGCCCATTGACATGCTCGTCATCTCCGCCGGCATCAAGCCGCGCGATGAACTCGCTCGCATGGCGGGATTGGCCGTGGGCGAGCGCGGCGGCATCGTTGTGGACCCGTCGCTTGCCACCTCGGACCCGCACATTTTTGCCATCGGCGAGTGCGCGCTGCTCAAAGGCATGATCTACGGCCTCGTCGCCCCCGGCTACGAAATGGCGGAAGTCCTCGCCACCAACCTCACCAGCGGACACAAAACATTCGATGGTTTTGACATGAGCACCAAGCTCAAGCTCATCGGCGTGGACGTGGCCAGCTTCGGCGATCCTTTTGCCGAGGGTCCCGGCGTGCGCAGCATCTGCTTCGAAAACACCTCGTCCGGCATTTACAAACGCATCAACATCAGCGCGGATGGCACCACATTGCTCGGCGGCATCCTCATCGGCGATGCGCAAAGCTACAACATCCTGCTGCAAACCACCGTCAACCGGCTGCCGCTTCCGCCCTCACCGGAGGATCTGATCATGGGCGCACGCGGAGCCCAGTCCGCGGGCGCGGGCATCATGGCATTGCCCGATGACGCACTCATCTGCTCCTGTGAGGCCGTGGCAAAATCTTCGATCTGCGATGCCATCCGCTCGGGTTCGGAAACTGTGGATGCCCTGAAAAAATGCTGCAAAGCCGGCACCGGCTGCGGCGGCTGCATCCCCATGCTCAAGGACCTCGTGGCCGGTGTGATGAAGGCCGAGGGACGCTACGTGCGCGCCACCATCTGCGAACACTTTTCCTACTCGCGCCAGGAACTGCTCGATCTCGTCAAGATCGGCAAACTCAGGGACTTCGATGAAATCATCGACAAACACGGCAAGGGCCACGGCTGTGAAGTTTGCAAACCCGTCGTCTCCTCCATCCTCGCCAGCGCCTATGCGGAAACGGCCAACAAAAAACCGGTCGCCCAGGACTCGAACGACCGCTTCCTCGCCAACATCCAAAAAGGCGGCACCTATTCGGTCGTGCCCCGGATTCCGGGCGGAGAAATCACGCCGGACAAATTGCTGGTCATCGGCAGTGTGGCGAAAAAGTACAACCTCTACACCAAAATCACCGGAGGCCAGCGCATCGACATGTTCGGCGCCCACCTGGCCGATCTGCCCGCGATCTGGGAGGAGCTGTTAGAAGCGGGCTTCGAGAGCGGCCATGCCTATGCCAAGGCTCTGCGCACCGTCAAGAGCTGCGTCGGATCCACCTGGTGCCGCTTCGGCCTCCACGATTCGGTGTCATTTGCCATCGAGGTGGAACACCGCTACCGCGGCCTGCGCGCACCTCACAAGCTCAAGTCGGCTGTGTCCGGCTGCATCCGCGAATGTGCCGAGGCACAGAGCAAGGACTTCGGCATCATCGCCACCGAAAAAGGCTGGAACCTCTATGTCTGCGGCAACGGCGGCAGCAAACCGCGCCACGCCACTCTGCTCGCCCAGGACATTGATAAAGAAACCTGCATCCGCTACATCGACCGCTTTCTGATGTTCTATATCAAAACCGCCGATCCACTCACCCGCACCGCGCCGTGGCTGGAAAGCCTGGAAGGCGGCATCGATTACCTCCGCAACGTCGTCTGCCACGACAGCCTCGGCATGGCAGCCCAATGGGAAGCGGAAATGGAATCGCTGGTCGACAACTACAAGTGCGAGTGGAAGGAAGCCGTCGAGAATCCGGAAATCCGCAAGCGCTTCACCCACTTCGTCAACGCCCCCGATATCAAGGACCCCACCGTTTCCTTCGTGCCCATGCGCGATCAAATCAAAGCCGCCGATTGGAACACCCCCGTGGCGGCGCTTTCCAAGCGCCAAGCCAACCAAACAGAAACAACCCCATCACTCACTCCCTGACAATACCCCATGATCACCACCGAAACCCACTCACTCACCTGGCACCCCGTTTGCCACATCGATGATGTGCCGCACGATGGTGGAGCCTGCGTTTTGTTAGAAGGAAAACAAATCGCCGTGTTCCATTTCAAGCGGCTCGACGAATGGTACGCCACCGACAATCTCTGCCCGCACAAACAACAAATGGCACTCTCCCGCGGCATGATCGGCACCCAGGGCGATGAGCCGAAAGTCGCCTGTCCGTTCCACAAAAAAGCCTTTTCCCTGAAGGACGGCCACTGCCTCAGCGGCGATGACTACTGCATCCACACCTACCCCGTCCGCATCGAAAACGACACCGTCCACATCGGCCTCTAGTCCGCATGCAAACCCTCATCGACGAGCTGCTGTCGCAACAGGCCACACTGCAAACTCCCGCCGCGCGCTTTGCGGAAATTCACGAGCGCAGTCCGGACCTCGACGATCATTACAAGCAACTCATCCCGCTCAGCAAACCAGGTCCTGGCGAACAATACGCCTTTGAAGTCGCGCTCGACCGCTGCACCGGCTGCAAGGCCTGCGTCTCCGCCTGCCACTCGCTCAACGGACTTGATGAACACGAAAGCTGGCGGGATGTCGGACTTTTGTTAGGCGGCGGCCAAGCACCCGACTGGCAACAAACCGTCACCACCGCCTGCCACCATTGCGAGGATCCCGGCTGCCTCAACGGCTGCCCGGTGGGTGCCTATGAAAAAGAAGCGGACACCGGCATCGTACGGCATCTCGATGACCAATGCATCGGCTGCTCCTACTGCATCCTCAAGTGCCCGTATGATGTTCCCAAATACTCGAAAAAACGCGGCATCGTTCGCAAGTGCGACATGTGCCACCAACGCCTCAGTGCTGGTGAGGCCCCCGCCTGCGTCCAGGCCTGCCCCACCGAGGCCATACGCATTGTCAATGTCAGAAGTCAGGGGTCAGGAGACAGGAATCACACGCTCAACTTCTTCAATCAAAAATCAACAATCCAAAATCATCAATCGTCAATCCCCAGCTCTCACATCACACTTCCCACCACCCGCTACACCGGACGCGATGTCCCTCATACTCACTTTGCCGCCGACCGCTCTGCCCTCATTCCCCAACACGCCCACTGGCCCCTGGTCTTGATGCTCACCCTGACCCAGGCGGGCATAGGCCTCTGTGGCGGCGATTTCCAAGCGCCAAGCCCATTCTTCCCTCACACCATCATCGGCGCCATTCTCTTCTACCTCGGCATGGCCGCCTCGGTCTTCCACCTCGGCCATCCTCTCAAGGCATGGCGCTTTTTCCTCGGCCTCAAAACATCGTGGCTCTCGCGGGAAATTCTCGCCTTCTCCCTCTTCGCGCCGATCCCCCTACTGCTCTGCGTCCTACCCCACCTTCCCGAATTCCCCCTCAAACACCACTTCATACTGCTCACTGCTCACTCCACACTTCCCATAGGCCTCCTCGCCATCTTCACGAGTGTGATGATCTATCACGACACCCATCGCGCACTGTGGAAACTCCCCCGCACTGCCCTTCGTTTTTTTGGAACTACTGCCTGCTTCGCCAGTCTTGGCATTCCTATGCTACTCATTCCACTGCTTCTGCTGAAGCTCACCCCCGAGCTGCTGTTCCTGCGCCACGCATCGGCAACCGAATGGTCGCCCGATCAGCACAGCGCCCGTCTCCAGCTCGGCCCGCTGCGTCCCATCCTCATCGCCCGCATCGCCTGCGCCTTGCTCGTTTTGCCCGCCGCCCTGTTCCATCCCCTTGCCGCGCTACCCATTCTGCTCGCTGCCGAAATCCTCGAACGCCAGCTCTTTTTCCAGTCCGTCCAGTCGCCCAAAATGCCGGGGGGATTTGCCAACTAATTTTCTTTTCATGTTCGATCGCTTGCTCAAACAACACACCGGTCCGCTCACGCGCGATCTCGTTCAGACGCCGGGCGACTTCGGACTGGGAAAGGTGCCCGCACGGCTCAAGCCTGCTGCCGCCACGGTATCCATCTGCGGCTACTGCGCCACCGGTTGCCAGTTGAAAATCCACCTCGACGACAAGGGCGAGGCCATCAACCTCAGTCCCCAAGCCGGTTACCCCGTTAATCTGGGCATGGCCTGCCCCAAGGGCTGGCAAGCGCTCGATCCTCTCGCCGCCTCTGATCGCGCCACCACGCCCCTCTTGCGTGATGCCTCCGGCCAGCTCGTTCACTGCGATTGGTCCACCGCGCTCCGCACTTTCACGGAAAAATTCCACTCCATCAAAAAAAACCACGGCCACGAAGCTGCCGCCTTTCTCTCCACCGGACAGATACCTTTCGAGGAAATGGCCTTTCTCGGCTGCCTGTGGAAATTCGGCATGGGCTTCCTCCACGGCGATGCCAATACCCGCCAGTGCATGGCCACCGCCGTCACCGCTTACAAACAATCCTTCGGCTTCGACGCCCCACCCGCCTCCTATGCCGACTTCGAGGAAAGCGATGTCATCGTGCTCGTCGGCTCAAATCTCTGCATCGCCCATCCCATCCTCTGGCAGCGGATCATGCGCAACAAGCGCAACCCGCACATCATCGTCATCGATCCCCGCGCCACGGAAACCGCACAGGCCGCCACACAACACATCCGCCTCAAGCCCAAGGGCGATCTGGCTTTCCTTTATTCCCTCGCCCACTGCATCATCCGCGAGGGCCGCATCGATGCCGACAGCCTCGCGAACACTGTCGGATACGAGGCATTCGCAGACTTCGTAAAACACCACTCACCGGAAAAAAACGAGGCATGCACCGGCATCAGCATCGCAGAAACCGAAGCCTTCGCCCGCCTGGTATCGGACCCCGCCAAGCGCGTCTCCTGGTGGTGGACCATGGGTGTGAATCAATCCCATGAGGGCGTGCGCACCGCGCAGGCCATGATCAATCTCGCCCTCATCACCGGCAACATCGGCAAGCCGGGCACCGGAGCCAATTCCATCACCGGACAGTGCAATGCCATGGGCTCGCGATTGTTTTCCAACACCACTTCCCTGGTCGGCGGACACGATTTCGCCAATGCCGAACACCGGCAAAAAGTCGCCACCATCCTCGGCATTCCGACCGCCTGCATTCCGGACTCCGCATCGCTCGCCTACGATGAAATTCTCGATGCCGCCGCGGCAGGAAAAATCAAGGCCTTGTGGATCGTCGCCACCAATCCCTTCCACTCGTGGATCGATCAGGAAAAACTGCTGCGCCTGCGCGAAAACCTGGAATTTCTCGTTGTCCAGGATATGTACCACAGCACCGAGAGTGCGCGCGTGGCCGACCTCGTGCTGCCCGCCGCCGGCTGGGGGGAAAAGGAAGGATGTTTCATCAACTCCGAGCGCCGCATCGGCACCACCAAAGCCGTGCGCAAGGCACCCGGCATCGCTCTATCGGATTTTCGCATCTTCCGCCTCATCGCCGAGGCCTGGGGCTGCGGGGAAATGTTTTCGCGCTGGACCACGCCCGAAGCCGCGTTCCTGATCCTGCGCGATCTCACCAAAGACCGCCCCTGCGACATCAGCTGCATCCAGGGCTACGATCATCTCGATGCCATGGGCGGCATCCAGTGGCCTTTTCCCGAATCAAACGCCACACTTCCGCGCGAGCGACGGCTCTTTGCAGACGGTCGCTACTATCACCCGGACGGCAAGGCGCGTTTCCTGTTCGATCCGCCCTCCGAACTTCCCGAAGCACCCGACGAAGCCTTTCCCTTCCTCCTGCTGACCGGTCGCGGCACGAGCAGCCAGTGGCACACCCAGAGCCGCACCGCCAAGTCGGACATCCTGCAAAAACTCAGCCCCGCCGAGCCCTACGTCGAGATCCACCCGGAGGACGCCCGCGCACTCGGTGTGAGCGAAAACGACCACGTCATCATCCGCTCGCGGCGCGGTGAAGTGCGCGCCCGCGTCTATGCCGCTCCCACCGTCAGTCGTGGCGAGGTCTTTCTGCCCATGCACTACCCTGAGGTCAATCGCCTCACCCACTCGTCCTTCGATCCGCACTCGCGCCAACCGAACTACAAGGCCTGCGCCGTATCTCTCAGACGCAGCCTCAGTTGAAATCGATGGAATCAGAGCGATGGCATGACAAAACCCACGAGGCATGTCTGTATTGTAAGAGGAATTTTTACTGACTCACGCCTCATGCAACGCATATCTCTGATGCCATCCTTCGCGCCGTGGTCGAAGTCACGTTGTCTGATGACCTCCCGCATGGGTTTTCTGCGGATGAAAACGCTTTTAGCTGCTCTATTTTTTCTAACATCTCTTGAGGCGCAAGAGAAGGAGTATCCCCTAGTCCCCTACACCAAGACCAGCGTCAAAGGCGTGGACACCCGCACGCTTCAGGGAAAAGTGATGGCGGGTTATCAAGGCTGGTTCAATACGCCGCAAGATGGAGCCAATCTCGGCTGGACGCACTGGGCCCGCGCGGGATCGAAGCCCTTTGCCCCCGGAAATGTCACCGTCGATCTATGGCCGGACATGACCGAATACAGCAATGAGGAACGATACGCCACCGGCTTCCAACACGCCGATGGCAAAACGGCTGAGGTCTTCAGTTCTCACAACCGCGCCACCGTCGAGCGGCATTTCCAGTGGATGCGCGACTACGGCATCGATGGCGCCTTTGTGCAGCGTTTTGCCAATGGTCTCAAAGCCGAAACATTGCGCCATGTCCTCTATGTCTCGTGCGATCTTGCCACCCAGGTCCGCGATCTCGCCATCCTCCGCGACGCCGGATTTGTTCTAACGGAAGTCCAGCCCTTCGACCTCTTTCCCCACACCCGCCACGTCGAGAACATCATGACCTTCGATGGTCCAGCCTGACCCTTACATCCATGAAACGCACCTCCCTGCTGCTCGTCCTTAGCGCCATTGCCGTAGTGGCGGCATACACTCTGCGCACCAAATCTGCCATGGCAGAAGTGCCCGCCCCACCTGCCATGGTTCAGAAAACACCAGAACCACAGCTTGCTCCCGCCGCGCCCGAGTATGAATTCCGCACGCCCACCCGCGATGGCATCGGCAAATACTACATGGGTCGTGAAATCGCCCACGTCATGGGCCATCCCGCCATCGGTTGGCTGGAACGCGATGAACGCGAACGGGAGGAGGCCCCAAGCAAAGCCATCGCCGCCATCGATCTGAAAGCCACTGACGTCATTGCAGACATCGGCGCTGGCTCAGGATACTACTCCTTTCGCCTCGCGGAAAAAGTGCCGCAGGGAAAAGTCATCGCCGTCGATATCCAACAGGAAATGCTCGACTTCCTCGCCAAACGGTCCGCCGAACTCAAGATCACCAACGTGCAAGGTCACCTCGGCGCCATCGATGACCTCAAGCTCCCCGAGCATTCCCTCGATGCCGCGCTGATGGTGGATGCCTACCACGAGTTCTCCCACCCGGCGGAAATGCTGCGCTCGCTGCACAAGGCCCTCAAGCCCACAGGCCGCATCATCTTGTTAGAGTTCCGTGGGGAAGATGATCGCGTGCCCATCAAGCCCTTGCACAAGATGACGGAGGAGCAGGCGCGCAAAGAATTCGCGGCATCCGGTTTCACCCTGGTGTCCAACATCCGCCAACTCCCCTGGCAGCACTTCATGGTGTTTGTCAAAAAATAGCCTGTTCACTGATCACGATGAGCCTTTCACCACTTTCACGCGGACACTGGCGGACATGCCGCGATCATCCATGACATGCAGATCACATTCCCCTTCCGCTTCCAACCAAATGAATGCCTCACCCGGAGCACAGGAACCGAGAAACACACCGTTGCCGAACCAGAACAAACGGCTCACCCCCGCGGCGGCGCGGGCTTTGCAGATCAGACCTTGTTCCGGTGAGCCGGAGATTTGATAGAGGTGATCGCGCATGGGCGTGAGGATCTGCGGCGCTTCGTTCGATTGCGCCAATACCTCGGCACTTTCCGGGATCGCGCGGCGTGGCAATCCGGCGAGGCGGAAGAGCTCCAAAAATTCCGGCGACCAGAATTCACAGATTTCCGCTTTGACCAGCGGGTCGTCGTCGCGCGGTGCCACGCGCAAGCCCGTGCGCTGGTCCACCCACACCAGCCGGTGCAAGTCACAAGGCACAATCGGTGCTACTCCCGCCAGCACCCAGCCACTGGCACGATGGCGACAATGCTCGCAGGGAATCATGCCGGAAACCGCGCAGAGATCGACTTTTCGCACGGAGGATGGCGGTGATGGCAATGGCTGCATCAAGTTGGTGCGACGGAACAATTCATCCAGCAAAGGAGCGGCCATGGCACGGCCTTCAAAGGCGGCATTGGAGCTGGCATCGCTGTGCCCCACCCACACCACGATGACGGAACGCCCGCTGATGCCGATGGCCCACGCATCACGGAACCCTTGCGAAGTACCGGTCTTGAAGGAAAGGGACGGGTTGAGCTGAGGCTCACCGTATTGCGGATCCGCCAGCATGTGCCGCAACAACCAGCGGGTGCCGGAGGATAAAAGGGGCAAGCGTTGTGTGGCTTGCGAGGTTTTGCCTTTTTGATAGACCAGCGGGCGCGGCAATCCGTCATCGGCAAGGCTGGCATACAGCACCGCCATTTCCTCGGGCGTGGCCGCCGCAGCACCGAGGGCCAGCGACAGCCCGTAATGCTCGGGACCATGCCTCATCTGTACGCCCCCGCGTTTGAGGTAATCATAAAGGCCGTGGCCGTGGATGCGCCGCATGAGGGACAGGGCGGGTAGATTGCGGCTGCGGAACAGCGCCTCACCTGCCTTGACCGGCCCGAGAAAATCGCGCTCGTAGTTTTCCGGATTGTAGTCGCGGAAACGCATGGGGGCATCGGCTAACAGAGAATGCGGATGCAGCAAGCCCTGGTCCATGGCCAGGCCATAAAGGAAGGGCTTGTAGAGCGATCCGGGCGAACGTTTGGCCCGCAGCACATCGACCTGCCCGGCAATCTCCGCCTGCCGGAAATCCGCTGAACCCAGATAGCCCAGCACCTCGCGCGTGGGAGCATCCACCACCATCACCGCGGCGTTGGTCACGCCTTTTTCCTGAACCCGCAGGAGATAGTCGCGCACGGTGTCCTGCACGATCGATTGCAGACCTTGGTCGATGGTGGAATCTCCCGCCTGTGACTTCAGAAGACGCGCCAGATGAGGAGCCTCACGCGGTACCGGATGAGCCTGCCAACGGTAGTCCGCCAGCATGGGATCGCGATGCCCGAGTTTTTCCAACAAACGCATGCGCGCGGCGATCGTGCCCGGATTTTCGTCATGCCCGGGGCGCGGACGCCGCAGGGCCGGGCGTTGCGGCAACATCACCAAGGCCACAGCTTCCGCGACATCCATGGTTTTGCCATCATGTCCGCACCAGCGCAGACTCGCCGCCGCCACCCCTTCCACGTTGCCGCCATAGGGCGCGGTATTCAGATAGGCTTCGAGAATCTGCTCCTTGCTGTAGTATTTTTCCAACTGCATCGCGCAGAGCATTTGCTGGAGTTTCCCGCTGATCGTGCGCGTGGAGAGACGGAAACGCAGTCTCGCATACTGCATGGTGATGGTGGAGCCACCACCGCGCGATACCCCTTGCACCCGGCCTAACAACGCGCGGATCATCGACAGCGGATTGACGCCGGGGTGGGAGAAATAATGCTCGTCCTCGAAGGCCAGCGTGGCACGCACCAACTCCGGCGACACCTCCGCCAGCGGCACACGGATGCGATAGCGCTCATCCGCCGCCAAGCCCAGGTGTAGCACCCTGCCCTCGCGATCACGCAGGACCGGTGACCAGGTGAGATCCTCCCGATACAACTCACAGCGGGGAATGGTCAGCCACAGGATTCCCAGCAGCAGCAGGATCACGCCGCTGCCGAGAACCATGGCCCGCGCCCATCGCCGAACTCGAGATTTCACTGCCGTGATGTCACTTGTATCTTCCTGCCCAGACCCACGCCATTGATGCCGCGATCATACATCGATTCCGCGAACACCGGCGGCACGACAAATTCCCCCGCACAAGTGGCGCGCAGGGCATACCTCACGGTCAACTCCTTCGCCCCTTGCAGACGTAGGAAAAACAGATTGCGGTCCTCGCGCACATCGACGCGGTCGGTGCCCGGCACCGTGCCCAGACCCGGACGCAATCCGCCGGGTTCCAGGGAAAACCCGCCGGGCAGCAGATCCACCATTACCAAGTCCCCGAGCGGAATGTTGCTCAGGTTGCGGATGCGCAAGGTCACCATCAATGACTCACCCACTTCGAGCGATTCGATCGCTTTGCCATCGGCACTGGTGATTTCCCGATAGACCTCGATGCCGTCTTTTTGCGGTTTGGCGGGCAGCTCGCGATCGTAGCCTTCCTCCATCACTTGATAGAAGAGACCTTGATCCCCGTCTTTCTGCGTGAGCCGGAATTGCAGGGATTTCATGGAATCGGCAAACGCGGCCTTGGCGAAAACGTCATCGGACTTGATCAAATTCAACGCCGCCGAACCATCGCGAGGCAAGGCATCCACCTCGAAGTGGAAGGCGTTCGCCTGCGCCACTTTGGCAAATTCTCTCATGCCCAGGGTGGCACAAGCCGCCGTGATCGTGTTGTAGCGCTGCTGCCACAGCACGCCGTACAATTTCTGCCAGTCGGCATAGCCATAGTTTTTCACGATATCACCAAAGTGACGGGCCCGCACGGCGAAGGACAACAGGGCATCGACCTCGGCTTGCGACCAGTAGTCCTCTCCCTTGCGGTATTCCTCCGCAGTCGCCAGCTTCCACGTGGCGGTGATT
>ERZ1066127.409-NODE-409-length-23605-cov-11.803312_pt1 | contig 23605 bp, 22 predicted proteins | sample MGYA00382774_ERZ1066127 | MGnify/ENA primary metagenome ERZ1066127 (study PRJEB33369, sample SAMEA5778357) | biofilm metagenome | biome: Industrial cooling water; feature: Water cooling tower basin; material: Biofilm | place: United Arab Emirates | collected... | reverse complement strand
GATCGGCCGAGGGTTCCTTGCCCACCGAGAACTCATCATCATCGCTGCCGAACAGGCTGTCATCGCCCTCCTCGGTTTCGTCCTCATCGTCCCACTTTGCCACCGGCACCGGCCTTTCAAACAACGTAAACGAACGCTCTTCCTGAGGTTCTTCGGGCACAAACGGCTTCTCCTCCGGTTTGATGTACAGGGGCTTGTCCTCCGGCTGGAGAATCGGCTTGTCGCTGATGGTAGTCGTGTGTTTGGTCGGCATCTCCGGTGTCTGGTTCACCGGCATTTCCACAACGCGCAATTCAGGCTCATCCGTGCGCTGGTTCACCGAGTTGTCTACACCGCCAAAGAGCGAGATTTGGCTTTTGTCCAGCTCCATCACTTTCTTGTCGTCTTTGCGAACAGTTTTGCCTTCGGCACGGAAACCGGTAGCAATCACCGTTACGCGAATGCGGTCGCCCAAGGTGGAATCCACACCGTGGCCAAAAATAACTTCGGCTTCATCACCCGCCTGCTGCTGAATGTATTCCGTAATGGTCGACAATTCGTCCATCTGCAATTCGGCTTCTTCGCCTGAGATAATGGACAACAGAATCTTTTTCGCGCCCATGATATCGCGGTTGTCGAGCAGCGGAGAGGCAAGCGCCTGCTGCGCAGCCTTGATTGCGCGGCCTTCGCCCCTCGTTTCGGCCGAGCCCATCACCGCAGCACCGGCATTCAACATCACCGTGCGCACATCCTGGAAGTCGACATTCACATAACCCGCAAGGGTAATGATTTCCGCAATACCCTTCGCAGCTGTGGTCAGCACCGTGTCGGCTTCGCCAAACGCCTGACCAATGGCGAGGTTGCCATAGATCTCACGCAGTTTGTCGTTGAGAATGACCAGTACCGTGTCGCAGCTTGACCGCAGCGCCTCGATGCCGGCCTGTGCCTGACCCGTCTTTTTCTTGCCTTCGAAGGAGAACGGGACGGTCACGATTCCCACGGTGAGAATGTCCATGTCCTTGGCAATCTTGGCGATCACCGGGGCTGCACCCGTTCCGGTACCGCCACCCATACCCGCAGTAACGAACACCATTTTGGTGCCCGACAGCATTTCGCGAATCTGGTCTTTGCTCTCCAGCGCGGCTGCCCGCCCAACCTCCGGATTGGCGCCACACCCCAACCCTTCGGTGAGGTTAACGCCTAACTGAAGTTTGTGGGGAACAGGGCTGCTGTTGAGCGCCTGCAAATCCGTGTTGGCCACCACAAACTCGACATCCTTGATGCCCTGGCGAAACATGTGGTTGACCGCATTGCTTCCGCCACCGCCAACGCCCACTACTTTGATAATGGACTTGTGGTGCTTCGGCAGATCAAACTTGTACGATGAATCAAACATGACTGTGTTTATTTATGGTGGTTAGTATTCGTTTTTCTCACCGAGGTCATCGATGAGCAGTCCTTTCGTCTTGTTCAGGATGTTGGTGAAGAAATCGCCTGTGAGCGCGCTCTTGCGTTGCTTCACCGGCTGCTGCTTCACCACGGCCTTGGCTTCCTTGTAGCGTTCGTCACGCTCATCCAGCGAGCGGAAACCGGCCAGTACCAGGCCCACGGCTGTGGCATACATCGGGCTCTTCACGGCTTCAATCTTGCCTTTGCCGAGGTGTTCATTCGGGTAACCGATGCGGGTGTCCATGCCGGTCATATACTCGACCAGTTGCTTGAGGTTCGCCAGCTGCGAGCCGCCACCGGTGATCACGATGCCACCCGCTAACCGGTTCTCAAAACCGGAACTGATGATTTCCGCATGGGCCATCTCAATGATCTCTTCCATGCGGGCCTGAATAATATTTGACAGGTTCTTGACCGAGATCTCCTTGGCCGTGCGGTTGCGAATGCCCGGGATGGACACAATCTCATTCGGGCTTGCTTCTTCGGCTATGGCCTTGCCAAAGCGCGTCTTCAACTGCTCGGCTTGCTTGGACATCACTTGCAATCCGTGCTGGATGTCGGTGGTGAGGATGTTACCACCAAACGGAATAACGGCCGTGTGACGAATGATGTTGTCGTAGAAGATGGCAATGTCGGTCGTGCCTCCGCCAATGTCGATGAGGCAGACACCGGCTTCTTTCTCTTCCTCGCTGAGTACGGCCAGGCTGGAGGCCAGCGGTTCAAGGATCAGATCATCAATCTCCAACCCTCCCCTGCGCACGCATTTGTTGATGTTGTTGATGGCGCTGGTTTGCGCGGTGATCACATGGAAGTCGGCTTCAAGACGCACGCCACTCATACCCACCGGATCCTTGATGCCTTCCTCATAGTCCACGGTATAATCTTGCGGCATCACGTGGATGATTTCGCTGCCACTGGGCACTACCATGCGGTACATATCCTCCGTCAGGCGGCTCACGTCTTCGATGGTGATCTCACCTTCTTTGGAATCGCGCAGCATGCTGTTGTGGTGGATGGAACTGCGGATGTGCTGGCCCGCAATGCCAACATTCACCACACCAATGTCAATGCCCGACATGTCGCTGGCTTCTTTGATGGCCTTTTCAATGGCAAACACCGTCTTATCAATATTCACGACAATGCCTTTGATCACGCCCTCGCTTTCTGCTTTGCCCATGCCGAGTACTTCGAGTTTCCCGAACTCGTTTTTGCGGCCTACGATGGCACAAATCTTGGTTGTACCGATATCGAGGCCGACTACTATTTTGCTATTTTCCATACGATGCTATGTTTTAGTGGTTGTTTGGTTCTCTGTTGTTTAGGTTATTCGGCTATTACCTGTCCTTCAAATTCAAGGTTCACCCGCTGATATCTCGTCCAGCCACGCTGGGGTAGAATTTCGCGGTAGAACACCATGAGCTTATCGAACTTCGTTTCTATGTTTTCCGGCTTTCCGAACTCCACGCGTTGGCCGGTAATCTGCGGGTAGATCGTAATCTTGCCGTTCGCTGCGATATCCAGTTGCGCCACCTGCGCGTTCCAGAAGCGATCTTCCCGCACATACTCCAGCATTTCCATCATCTGCCGGCCTTCCTCGGTTGTGTTCAGGTTATCCATGTCAATGAGTTTTTTTACATACGGGCCGCTGAGGAGCAACACCCGTGAGGTGTAGCGCTCCGACACACTCATGATGGTGCCATCTTCTGCGATGTAAGCATCAGGAGCATCTTCCTGAACAATTCGGGCGATGGGCCTGCGCAACTCTACATTAACTACCAGGTTTCCTTTCAGATCGGTAAACATCTCCGCATCGCGGATATGACGATCGTACTTGATTTTTTCTTCTACAGCACGCAAATCCAAGCGCGACAAGTGGGAACCTTTCAACGGCACACCGCTGCTCTCCACCAGTTTCATCACATCGGCCTCATCTATAAAATGGTTTTCGTGTACATTATCCAGTTCAATGGTAATGTCCTTGCATACGAGGCCGCCCCGCTGCCGTTCACTAAAGGCAATGAGGCCGGACACCATCACCAGCGCCACGGCTACTTTAATTTCTTTCCGTATGTGAAACGAGCCCTTCATTCGTATTTCTTCTTCAGCATTTCTTTTATCGGCTTAACCAAGGTGTCGATGTCGCCTGCTCCTACCGTGGCCAGCACGTCCACATCCAAATCTTCCAGTTTCTCTAACAGGTCTTTTTTGCCGCAGCGAATTTTTACCGGGCTTGTAATGGCCGGGAACAACATATCGGCTGTAACACCGGCAATTGGCTCTTCCCGGGCCGGGTAGATGTCCATCAGCAGCACTTCATCGGCCAGGCTGAGGCTCTTCGAAAATCCCCCGGCAAAATCGCGCGTGCGGGTGAACAGGTGTGGCTGAAACACAACGGTCAGCTTGCGGCCGGCATACATTGATTTCAGCGAACGCAGGAAAGCCTCAATCTCGGTAGGGTGATGCGCGTAGTCATCAATGTACACGCAGCGATCGTTCTTCACCACAAACTCGAATCTGCGTTTCACGCCTTTGAAACTGGCCAACGCCTGCCGGATCACGTCATCGCCAATGCCAATCTGCTTGGCCACCAGCGTTGCCGCAATCGCATTCTCCATGTTGTGAAAACCAGGGACACCGAGCTGAATCTTCTCAATCGTCTGGGCAAAGCCCTTCAGGTCAAATTCAAAAAATCCACCTTGAGCTACAATCCGGTCGGCAAAAAATTGTCCCTGGCTCGTACCGTAGGTCTGAACCGTAATATTTTCTATTCCTTTTGCCAATTCGGCAATGGACTCGTGAATAAACAGATAGCCATGATGATGTACCTGCCCGATAAAATCGCGATACGACTTCAGCATCGATTGATGATCGCCATAAATGTCAAGGTGGTCGGCATCGGCCGAGGTAACCACGGCCACATGCGGAAACAAACGAAGGAATGAGCGGTCGTACTCATCCGCTTCCGCAACCACCCAGGTGTTTTCATTCACCTGCCCGTGCATCACCAGGTTCGACTCATAGTTGGTTGTAATGCCGCCCAAAAATGCCACCATATTCTGGCCCGCAGATTTGAGTATGTGTGCAATCAGGGACGAGGTTGTTGTTTTGCCGTGCGTGCCGGCCACCGCAATGGTGCGGTAGCTGCGGGTGAGCAGTCCGAGAACCTCGGAGCGTTTCAGAATGGTAAACCCATTTTCGCGCAGGTACGCGTGTTCCTTGTGATCCTTTGGAATAGCCGGTGTAAAGATGACCAGCGTCTTCTCCCGCGTGAGATAGCCCGGAATGAGTTCCACCCGATCATCAAAGTGCAATTCCATTCCTTCTTCGATCAGCTCGTGGGTAAGGGCTGTGGGCGTGCGGTCGTAGCCGGCCACGCGCATGCCCTTATGGCGGAACCAACGCGCCAGCGCACTCATGCCGATGCCGCCAATGCCGAGGAAGTACACGTTATCGTATTGATCGATCGTCACCTGATTATCAGTTTTTCCAGTTCATCCACAATTTCATCTGCAGCCCGTGGCTTACCCAGTCGCGCAATGTTTGCGCTCAGCTGGGCGCACCGATCGGAGTTGTTCAGCAAGGCAAGCGCCTGCTGCACCAACTGCATGGCTGCGTCACCATCTTTGACCATCAACGCGGCTCCTTCGTTGACCAGTGCCAACGCGTTCTTGGTCTGGTGATCTTCGGCTACGTTGGGCGAAGGCACGAGCACGGCAGGACGTTTGGCCAGGCACAACTCCGAAATGGCAAGCGCTCCGGCTCGCGAAATCACCACATCGCTGGCGGCATAGGCCAAATCCATACGTTTGATGAAATCGTAAATCCGAAATGGGGCCAGATCCTGGCCGGCAACCTGCGCTTTTACACTCTCGATATACATCTTACCGGTCTGCCAAATCACTTGCACTCCGGCCTCAGCCAACAATGCGAGATTTGCCGATATACTTTCATTAATGGTGCGAGCCCCCAGACTTCCGCCCAAAACCAAAAGCGTTCGCTTTTGTTGCTGCAAATTGAATTCGCGAAGGGCTTCAACACGTTTTTGATCCACGTCCAAAATGTCCTTGCGCACCGGGTTGCCAGTGAACCGGATCTTACCGGCCGGGAAGTAACGCTCCATATTCGGGTAGGCCACGCAAATCACGCTGGCCTTGGATGCCACCTGTTTGTTGGTTAACCCGGCATACGAGTTCTGCTCCTGTATGACGGTGGGAATTCGTTTGCGCGTGGCTGCCATCATGATGGGGCCACTGGCATAACCGCCTGTGCCCACTACGGCATGAGGTTTAAATGACTGGATAATCCGACTGGCCTTCAGGTAGCTCGCGATCAGTTTTACCGGGAAGAGCAAGTTGGATAGCGTCAGCTTCCGTTGTAAACCACTGATCCACAACCCAACGATCCGATATCCAGCCTCCGGCACACGTGTCATTTCCATGCGGCCTTCGGCACCCACGAAAAGAATATCTGCATCGGGGTGGCGCTCACGAAAGGCATGGGCAATCGCCAGGGCAGGGAAAATGTGCCCGCCTGTGCCGCCTCCGCTAATGATTATCCGATATGGTGTTGATGCACTCACGCTGCTTTGGCTTCTACGTCTTTATCTTTTGAATCCTTCAGATTGGTCTGTTGACCCCAATTCTCTTCCTGTTCACCGCGACTCACGCTTAAAATGATACCCACGGAAATTCCCGTGAACACCATGGCGGTACCCCCCATGCTGATCAGGGGCAACGGTTGCCCGGTAATCGGGCCAAGGCCCACGACCACACCCATATTCACCATGGCCTGACACACTAAGTCAAAACTGAGCCCGGCTGAGAGTAACCCGCCAAAGGCACGTTCGCTGTTGTAAGCGGCCTTCATGCCACGGTGGAGCAGAATGAGATAGAGTGCCAGCACGATGATGCCACCAACCAGTCCATATTCCTCGATGAGAATGGCGTAGATGAAATCAGAGTAAGGATGTGGCAAAATGTTGCGCTGTTCGCTGTTGCCCGGGCCTTTGCCGATGATGCCACCCGTAGCAACCGCCATGCGTCCATGTTTGGCCTGAAAGGGCAACTCGCTTCCTTTAACAAAAGCTTCGATGCGGCTGAGCGCGGTGGCACCGCGGGTTCCAAATTTGATGGCCGCTGCTCCCGCCAGCAGACCAACCAATACCAGCATGGCCAGGTACTTTACCGGCACACGGCCGATAAACATCACCAGCATACAGGTGGCGAAGAGCAACACCGCGGTGGAAAGATTGGTTAAGGCAATTAAGCCGCAAATAACTCCGCACCAGATCAGCATCGGAATCAACGTCTCTTTAATATCATCTATGTTTTGCTGCTTCTTCGACAGCATGGCTGCCAGGTTGATGATGAGGGCAAGGCTGGCAAAATCAGAAGGCTGGAACGAAGTGTTGATTATCGGGAGCGTAATCCAGCGGGCGGCATCGTTAATGGTTGTTCCATTGGTGAACGTATAGATCAGCAGAGGCACGCTAACCCAAAGCGCCAGCCGCGACAACTTGGAATAATACCGATAGTCGATCTTGTGCGCTACCCACATAGCAGCCAAACCGAGGAACACCATAAACGTGTGCTTCAGCAAATAGGACTCGGGACTTGCCGTGCGCTTGTACGCCAGCGTGCCGATGGAGCTGTAAACCACCAGAATACTGATGAGCGACAGGGCAAAGACAACGGCCCAGATGACGCGGTCACCCTGTAAATTCTTGTCGGCCCAGATTTTGAACTTCTCAATCATACAGCAATTCTTTCATGTTTGAGTTCCAATACGGCTTCTCTGAACTGGGTACCCCGGTCCTCGTAGTTCTTGAACAAATCAAAACTGGCGCAGGCTGGTGAAAGCAACACCACGTCACCCTGCCGTGCCGACTGCAGGGCCAACCGAACCAACTCTTTCACGCTTTGGGTCTCGTGGATTTTAGGCACTACCCCACCAAAAAACTTCTTTAACTTTTCATTGTCCCGGCCCAAACAAATGAGGGTATGGACCTTTTTCTGAACCTCTTCTTTAATCAACTCGTAGTCATTACCCTTATCAATGCCACCGGCAATCCACACCAGCGGTTGTTGATAGCTGCCGAGCGCGTACACCACAGAGTCTACATTGGTGGCCTTTGAGTCATTCACAAACTCAACGCCATTGATGACCGCAACGGACTCAAGGCGGTGCGGAGCATTCTTGAAAGTCTTCAGCGCTGCACGCACGGCCGGTTCGGATACACCAGCCAACAATGCAGCCGACACAGCCGACATGGTGTTGATCAAATTGTGTGGGCCTTTCAGTGTGGTGTCGGCTTGTGCAACCCGAAAATGACGCCCAGCCACGTTGAACACCATCTCCTGACCATCATAGTAGGCTTTGGTTTTAGTATCAGTTAATGAGACAGCCACCTGATCGGCTGTGATTTTTCTTTTGCGCGCCTCGTGGCCTGCCACTGCATCATCGGCATAATAAATAAAATGCTCATGGGCAGTCAGATTTTGCACCAGCCGAAACTTGGAGTTGATATAGTTCTCCATTTTGTATTCGTACCGGTCAAGGTGATCAGGCGTAATATTCAGCAGTATGCCAATATGCGGCCTGAACGATATCGTCCCGTCCAGCTGAAAACTGCTGATCTCAACTACATACCAATCATGGTCGCCTGCAGCCACCTTACGCGCCAGGCTCTCCCCTACATTACCTGCCAACGCCACATTCAAGCCGGCCGACTTCAACAGGTGATAGGTCAACAGCGTGGTAGTCGTTTTCCCATTCGTGCCGGTGATGGCAATCACCTTTCCTTTCAGGTAGCGGAAGGCGAATTCAATCTCATCCAGCACCGGAATGCCCGCTGCGCGCACGCGCTTCATCACCTCTGCCTTTTCGGGTATACCGGGGCTCTTAATGATCAGATCGGCCGGAAGAATTCTATCGGAGTGCCCGCCCTCTTCAAAAGCAATCCCGGCATTGATCAGATCAGCCTTGTAAACATCCCGGATGGCACCTTGATCGGAGACAAATACGTCATAGCCCTTTGCCTTGGCCAACAACGCGGCCCCTGTGCCACTCTCACCTGAACCCAATATGGTTACACGCTTGCTCATCTTACTTTAAGGGTTGCCAGGCAGAGAATAGCCAACAGTATTCCCACGATCCAAAACCGGGTTACAATTTTGGCTTCGGGGATGTTTTTTTTCTGATAGTGATGATGAAGGGGCGACATCAAAAAAATTCGTCTGCCTTCTCCGTACTTCCTCCGCGTGTACTTGAAGTAGGATACCTGGAGAATCACCGAGAGGTTCTCAATCAGAAAGATTCCGCACAAGAGGGGAATCATCAACTCTTTGCGAACAGCCAGAGCCAATACCGCAATAATGCCACCCAGCGAAAGGCTCCCCGTATCGCCCATGAAAACCTGGGCCGGGTACGCATTGTACCACAGAAAACCTAAGCAAGCACCAACAAAGGCCGTGCAAAAAATAACCAGCTCGCTCAGGTTCGGAATGTACATGATATTGAGATACGAGCTGAAGTCAACACGGCCGGAGAGGTAAGCAAAAATGGCAAGCGTAAGACCGATAATGGCTGATGTGCCGGCCGCCAGGCCGTCAATACCATCCGTGATGTTAGCCCCGTTTGAGACGGCCGTTATGATAACAATCACAATCAGGGTATAAATGATCCACGTGTACCTTTCATCAAGCCCGAACAACAAGCTGCTGTAGTCAAACTCGTTGTTCTTCATAAAAGGCACCGTTGTCTTTGTTGACTTCGAATCCGGCTGGCTGGTTGAAACGGGCGTGGCACTCACCGACAAACTTGCTTCCATAGCTACAGTCTCTGGTGATCTCTCCCGAACAACAACGTGATCGTTGAAGTACAACGTAAGGCCAACCACCAATCCAATGGTAACCTGCCCCACGATTTTGAAGCGACCGGCTAATCCCTCTTTGTTCTTCTTGAATACTTTGATGTAATCATCCAGGAATCCGATCAGGCCCAGCCAGACCGTAGTAATGATCAACAGCAACACATACACATTGTCGGGTCGCGCTATCAATAAGGTAGGAATCAGAATGGCCGCAATGATAATCAGCCCACCCATGGTAGGTGTGCCTTTCTTCTGCATCTGACCTTCAAGGCCAAGATCACGAATATCCTCACCTACCTGTTTTCTTCTCAGGAAAGCAATAAGCCTTTCGCCAAATGTGATCGTGATAAGGAGAGACAATAGAGCCGCAACACCCGCCCGGAACGAAATGTACTGGAACAAGCCTGCCCCGGGGAAGTCAAAGTTCTGTTCTATATAATCGAACAAATAATATAACATGTTCAATTGTCAATGGCCTTATTCGCCAATGACTTATTTATTTTTGACGTAGAGATTATTTTGTTAATTATTTTCAAGATCGACTCGATGTCAGACAACAGTTGACCGGGTTGAGGATACTTTTTTGACAGTGAACAGAGCTCAAGCCAGTATTCTGTTTCCTCAGCCTCTTTGATTGCGATCTTCATTTTATGAATAAAGTCCGCTTTGCTTTCTGCCCCTTGCGCCTCCTTCACATTTGCCCCAATAGAACAACCTGATCGAAGTACCTGATCCGAAAAGGCAAACCTCTTTTCCGATCGCAGGCGCTCGGCAAAATCGATGATATCCAATGCAAATTGGAATGTCATCTTCACAATCAGGTTATCCTTATAATTCCTCATCGACTTATCGGCCAATTGATCATCGATCATCAGTTAGTTCGCGAACATTTTAAGCATCCGACTTACTACCTCTTTATCGTCAAAAGGGTGTTTCACACCTTTAATTTCCTGATACGTTTCATGCCCTTTGCCAGCGACCAGCACGATGTCTTTCTCTTTCGCCATCATGCAGGCCATCTTGATTGCTTCTTCACGGTCCGCCATCACCAGTGTTTTGCGTGCCTCCGTAGGGCCAATACCTTTTTGCATCTCGCGAATGATTTCGAGAGGATCTTCATCCCGCGGGTTATCCGAAGTGAGAATAACCTTATCGCTGTACTTACAGGCAATAGCTGCCATTAATGGTCGTTTGGTCTTATCGCGATTACCCCCACAGCCCACCACCGAAATCACCTGTTCGTTGCCTGACCGGAATTGTGTAATCGTCTCCAAAACATTTTTCAAAGCATCAGGCGTATGCGCGTAATCCACAATGGCCGTGAAGCGCGAGCCTGGCAAGACCACATCAAAGCGGCCGTTGGCGCCCGTTAGGGAGGACAATTTCATCAGCACTGTTTCCGGATCTTCGCCCAGCAGACTTGCCGCGCCAAAGACGGTCAATAGATTATAGGCATTAAAGTCTCCGATCAGCTTGAACCATACGGTACGGCCACCGATCTCGAGTTCGAGCCCCTCAATAGAGTTGGTGATGATCTTGGCTTTGAAGTCGGCCATCTTTTTCAACCCAAAGGTGTATTTCTTGGCCTTCGAGTTTTGAAGCATCACCATGCCGCGCTTGTCATCAATGTTCACCAGCGCAAAAGCATCGCCCGACAGATCGTCAAAGAATCCTTTCTTGGCGCGGATGTAACTTTCAAACGTCCGGTGATAGTCAAGATGATCGTGTGTGATGTTGGTGAACAAAGCCCCCGCAAAATGTAACCCGGCTATGCGGCCCTGATCCACTGCATGCGAGCTCACCTCCATAAAGCAGTGCGTGCAGCCGGCCGCTATCATTTCGATCAACAACTCATTAATCTGAATAGGATCCGGTGTGGTGTGTGTGGCTGGAATTTCTTTATCCACAATTTTATTCACAACTGTGGATAACATGCCGCACTTGTAACCCAGTGATGAAAACAATTTGAACAGCAAGGTGGCGACAGTTGTCTTGCCGTTGGTGCCGGTAACACCTACCAATTTGAGTTTGCCGGAGGGATTGTCGTAAAAATTGGAAGCGATGATACCCAGTGCCTGTGCACTGCTCTTCACCGCCACGTAGGTAATGGATTCGTTAAGTGCCTCCGGCAACTTCTCGCATACGACAACAGACGCACCCGCGGCTATGGCCTTGGGCATAAAGTCGTGCCCATCGGACAGCGTGCCGCGTATGGCGACAAACACAAATCCGGATTTCACTTTTCGCGAGTCGAATGCCACGCCCGCCACTTCCACATCCATAAAGCCGGATGTCGAGGTGATGTGTACTTTATATAATATGTCGCGTAACGACTTCATCAACTCAGTTTCAAATAAATTCTTGCCCCGCGGCCAAAGCGCGTTCCCGGTGCCAGCGACTGCTCCGCAACACGCCCGCGTCCCTGGTACACCACACGCAGCCCTGACTTTTCGCAGAGGTACAAAGCATCGCGAAAGGTGAGGCCGGTAACATCCGGCACCCGGTCTTTGAGCACTTCGTTCTTTTTCCACGTTACGGAACTTCCGTTCCGGCTCGCCTTCACCCACTCCTCTTCTGTTGCCGAATGGGTGGAAACACCCAATTCATTGGCGAGCATCGTCAGTTCTTCCTGTCGACCTCCACGAATGACCGGGAGTACGCCTGCTTCCAGCACCGTCTTCTTTTCCATGGGAGCGTGCAATTCAATATCGCGCGCATAAATGTTGTCCGCTATTTCCTTGAAAACAGGGCCCGCCACGTTATTGCCATATTGCTGCCATCCTTTCGGATTTTTCACCACCACAATAGCGCTGTACTTGGGTGCATGAGCGGGGAAGTAACCGACAAACGAGGTGATGTATTTCTTCGTGTACCGGCCGTCTTCCAGTATCTGTGCCGTACCGGTTTTACCGGCAATGCGGTAGTGAGCATCTTTCAGATTCTTGGCCGTACCATTCTCCACTACACCTTCCAACAATAAGCGAAGTTGTTTCAACGTACTGTTGGAGCAAATCTTGCTGTTGAGCGTCTCCGTCTCAAACTCCCGAATCACGCGGTCGGCCTGCAACACGGAGGTAACAAAAACGGGCTTGATCATTTTGCCGTCATTGGCTACCGCATTGTAAAGGGTGAGCGTGTGCAGCGGAGATATCTCAAGGCCATAGCCGTGCGACATCCAGGGCAGGGTAATGCCGCTCCAGGCTTTATCCTGCGGGCGCGTGATTTTTGGAAAAACTTCGCCTGTAATCTGTAGCCCCAACGGTCTGGAGAGCTTCAGGCGATCTACGTGATCCAGGTATTTTTCCGGCTTCAAACCAAAATGCTTGTCTACCAACTTGGCCATCGCCACGTTCGAAGACTGCTCGAAGGATGCCTGGATCGACAGTGTGCCGAAACCGCCCTCGTGGTGATCGCGCACTTTGCGGTTGTAGAAGGTCACCTCGCCATTGCCCGTCTTGATGCTGTCACTCAACTCAATGTTCGTATCCTCAAGCAGGGCAATCATGGTTACGAGCTTAAATGTAGAGCCCGGCTCCAGTGACCCACCCACCGCGTGGTTGAACTTCTCAAGATAATTTCCCTTTCCGTCACGGGTCAGGTTCGAGATCGCTTTCACATGGCCGGTAGCCACCTCCATAACCACTACCGTTCCTTCGTCTGCATCGTGCAGCGCCATGTGCCGGTGCAACGAGGTTTCGGCAACGTCCTGTAAATTGATGTCAATGGTAGTCTGAATGTCGAGGCCGTCAACGGCTTTCACTTCGTTGCCGTCAAACACGGGCTTCCAGGTGCTGCCGGCAATTTTTTGAAAGAGCGCCTGACCATCCTGGCCCCCGAGAGACTCGTCAAAGCTGAACTCCAGCCCGGCACCTTGCCCATCTTCGTTGACATAACCGATGGTTCTGCGGCTCAGGTTATTGAACGGCCGGTAGCGCACGTCCATTTTCTCAAAAATCACGCCTCCCTTGTAGCGTCCTTCGCGGAAGATGGGCCACGAAGACATCTCTTTTTTCGTCTGGTAGTTGATTTGCCTGCGGTTGAGCACGAGGTATTGCTTGCCCGTGGCGCGGGCATCGCGAAGCATCTGCTTGTAATCCGATTCCGACCGATCGCGGTAGTACCGCGACAGCAGCATGGCCAACGAATCAAGTCCTTTATCAAACACTTCTTTGCGGGCCAGCGTGGGGTCCATGGCCACTTTGTAAAACGGCAAGGAAGTGGCCAACAGACTGCCATTGTCCGAGTAGATGTTACCGCGGGTGGCCTTCACGCGTCTGTAATCAAACATGATCTCCTCGGCCATCTTCGCCCATTTGTCGCCCTCGGCCACTTGAATATGGCCGATCTTGGCGGCTACACAAACCGCAAACAGCAGCACGCCCAAAAAGGCCACGCGGACACGTATTAATATGGACCTCTTAATATTCAATCGTTCACTACAATTTTATAGGGTGGGCGTAAACTCTCTTTCAATCCGATTTCTTTTACTCTTCGGGCTACTTCACTCTGCTTGCTGGCAAACATCACATCCGATTTCAGTGTCGTGTAGTCTGCGCGCAAATCCTCCACTTCCGTTTGCGCCCGGTTGATCGCGCGCGTGGTCCGCTCGGCATGATGCGTATTGCTGATGTACAGCAAGCCAAGCACCATCACAAACAAAATCTTGGGCAGGTACTGCACCGGGAAACCTTCTTCAAAATAGGATTCCAGCTTCAGGCGCTTCTCCAGCCCCGAGAACAAACTGGGCCCGCCCGCCTGAGAAGGCTTGAGGCGCGCTTCATTCGTCCGGTCGGGTTCCACCCGCATACGATTCTCACTCATGTTCCTTTACCTTATTACTTTCGTTTCGTTCCGCAATTCGCAGTTTGGCGCTGCGCGCGCGGTTATTGTTTTCTATTTCCTCTTCGGTTGCTTCGATTGGTTTTCGGTTCACCGCCTCAAAAGGCCGAAGGATGTTTCCATAAAAATCCTTTTCCAACTTTCCCTCCACATTACCGGTGTTGATGTAGTTCTTCACCAGCCGGTCTTCCAGCGAGTGGTAACTCATCACCACCAGTCGGCCTCCGGTTTCCATTACTTCGCCACATTGGTGCAAAAAATCTTCAAGCGCCTGCATCTCCTGGTTTACTTCCAGGCGCAGAGCCTGAAACACCTGGGCGAAATATTTGAACTCCTTTCCACGGGGGGCCAGCGGTTTGAGCAAATCCGTCAGTTGTTGGGTAGTGGTGAGGGGTTGGCGCGCCCTGGCTTCCACTATTCGTTGAGCCACCGTGCGCGCATTGCGAACCTCCCCATACATACCCAGCATCCGATGGAGCTGAGCCTCGCTATAGGTTGCCAGCAGCGTAGCGGCTGTGAGGGTCGCCCGCGCATCCATGCGCATATCGAGCGGCCCGGCAAACCGGGTTGAGAAGCCGCGTTGAGCGGAGTCGATCTGATGGGAGGAAACACCCAGATCAGCCAGTATGCCGTTCACGCGGCTCACCCCGTGCATCTTCAGGTACTTTTTCAGGTACCGGAAGTTGGAGGGACAGAATGTGAAAGAACGGTGGTTGATTTTTTCAGCTTCACGCTGTGCATCGGCATCCTGATCAAAGGCAATCAACCTTCCTCCCTTGATCTGCTCGAGTATCGCCAGGCTGTGTCCGCCACCGCCAAACGTTACATCTACGTAAGTGCCTTGCGGGTCAATGCGTAGTCCCTCAAGACATTCGCGGAGCATTACCGGTTTATGGTAGCTCCTGGTTTCGGGTTGCCCGCTACTGGTCTCTTGCATCGCCAATCCATCTCGGTCTCCGGACATCCAGTATCCTGCATCCGGCATCGAGCAACCTGAAGTATGCAGCCTGACGCATGCAGCCTATGGCCTGAAGCTTGGAGCCGGTGTTCGTGTTACTGTTCCCGGCCTTCATCCCTCAGTTATTCAGGTAGCGTTCTGCCAGTTTCGACAACTCACCGGGGTCTTGAATGAGGAACTTCTCATAGATCGTTGGACTCCAGATCTCCACTTTGTTCCCCGTGCCCACCAGCATGGCGTCTTTGTCGATTTGTGCGTAGGCCAGCATGTTTTTCGGTAACAGGATTCGCCCGTTGCCGTCCAACTCCACGGTGACTACGCCCGACAAAAAGCTCCGCTGCAGTTGGCGGTACTCTTCGTTGAACTCGTTGAGACCCGAAATTTTTGAGAAGACCTTTTTGAACTCCACCATCGGGTACAGAATGAGGCACTGCTCGAAGCCCTTGCGAACGACAAGCTCCTGCTCGCCTTCGGGCAACTGAGCCTTCACGCGCGCGGGCAGCACCAGGCGCCCCTTTGCGTCAAGTTTGCACTCATACTGACTGGTGAAGAAAGTCATTGACGTAGTGGTTGTCTTTTTCTCCTAAGCAAACGTAGGGAAATTTGAACCACTTTCAACCACTTTACACCACTTTTTTACAAAAATCTTTGATTTTAGGGCTATTTCAAGGCTTTTTGGACTACCAAATGGCTAATTCAGTCCATCAAGGCTTATTTGTAAACATCTATAAATCAGATGTTTATGAAACAGGCATTTTAAGGTGGGGCGATTGCCCATGGGATTTAAGATTTCAGGCGCAAAACACAAGATTTTGGGCGGCTATCGGCTTGCAAAGCGAAGGTTGGGCTGCTCCGGGGTGCGCTTCGCTTCCATGCTCGCTGCGCTCACACCGAGCCCGGAGTTTATCCCCCGCAAGGCGGGGCATCCACGGCCGCGCGGTGTGCATTGGTACTGATCAGCTCTTATCATTCAATCAGTTTGATTATTGGGGGGTCACAGAATTTAGATATCAGCGCTGTTGGTCAGGCGACCAACTGCAACGGGGTTGGCCTAATACTTCCATCTAAACTCACCATCCCTTACGATACGAAGTTTTGTTCGTGATGCAAAAAGATGAAACATTTCAAGCACATCATGATCTCCATTCGAGATTAATCTTTTTTCAATCATTTTTAAAAACTCTGTAGCAATTCTCTCGTTTGTTACAAAATACTGTTCCAAGCGGCCATTAAATCGATAAGTGACCCTCAAAAGTATTTTATCAATTTTCCACTCGTACACCTTTGGCCATGTGTTATCCAGCATGATCAAAAATCTATTTAAACTGTCAGGCGCAAGCTCACCCAGAAATACGCCAAGCGAATCTGTTTGAATAGCTTTTTTAGATGAGAGAATTAATGGATACAGCCCACCCCCAATGTGGTCAAATCGCACCACATTCGCAGTTGTATCTTCTCCGTCAGTAAACACGATATCACCGATGAGTCGTTCCTTTGATACGTTGGTCATTATTGCTTCTAAGGCATATGAAACAGGTTTTAACTTGCGCTGTGCAACTATTTCCGTTGGCATGAGATGACCGACAGTCAGTATTAAAAGCAAAATTCGATTTATCATAGTCCTGTATAGGTTTTTTGAGGCTCAATTGGTGTAATCGTACCATTGTTAAAGCTGAAGCCCCGTTTTAGAGTCCCCCAATTCTCGTAGATTTACCCTGTTTCAGGAACTCTGCGCTTTGTTGATTCAATTTACTTCGTTAAGTCAACATCTTCAAGTTCGGGGCAGTTCGAAATCTCATAGGGGCTAAGTGCTCATCAGAATACAAACACCGCGGAAGTATTTACACCGGTCAGACCGCTGTTAGCGGTCAGACCGGTTACGGTTACTCAAAGGCCAACCACCTGATTATGTTCCCCCAAATGCGGAGGCGGGCTCAGCGGTTTGGAAGACTCAACAAACGACAACTGCGCCACCAACTGCCGCACGGCTTGAAGTCCGCGCTCACCCAGCAACGTCTTCCGGGCCTCATCGGCTGCCAGTGCTTCGCGCACGTTCTGCACCAACCCGGCCGGAATTTTTCGCGCCTGTAACCGGGCTAACAACTCATCTGCTGCACGGCCCGCCATGTATTTTTGAAGTATCGGGTTTAATCTCGCCCGGTGCTGCACGCGCTGCGCATTTGTGGCGAACTCCGGCAGCCGCTCATCCGCGGCCACGTGCAGCACGTTCAGCAATTCACCAAACTGTCGATCGCTGCCCACGGCCAGCAAAATTCTTTTGCCATCACCGGTCACAAACAAATCGCCATAAGGCGCAATGTTGGGATGTGCCGAGCCCTGGCGTGTGGGCAACTTGCCCGCCACCAGCCAATTGGTGGCCTGGTTCGCCAGCGAGGCAACGGCCGCCTGAATCAGACTGACCTCGGCAAAAGCTCCCTCGCCCGTTCGCTCCCGATGCAGCAACGCCAACAGCAACGCCTCCTTCAGTTGATGGGCGGCCAGCAGATCAATAAGCGCTACCGGCATTTTTGTGGGCGGGCCGTCCGGTTCGCCATTCAAGTCCATGAACCCGGCCTCGGCCTGGATTACGGCATCGTAGCCCACGCGATCATCCTGCGAACCATACCCGGTAATCTGCCCGTAGATGAGCTTCGGATTGATGGCCCGCAATTGATCATACGCCACGCCCAGCTTTTCGGCATCGCCCGGTTTGTAGCTGGCAATCACCACATCCATCTTTGCCACCAGCCGGTGCAGGCGGATGCGATCGTCCGGCTGTGTCAGATCGAGGGTTACCGATTGCTTACCCCAGTTACAGGCGCAAAAATAGGCGGATCGGTCATCGGTTTGTTCGCCTGCGCCTTTCCACGAGCGCGTGACATCACCACCGGTAGCGGGGTTTTCCACCTTAATGACTTCGGCCCCCAGTTCGGCAAAAAACTGACCCACACTGGGGCCGGCCAGGACGGAAGCCAGCTCCAAAACCCGCAGTCCGCTGAACATTTCTTTATTTTGCATCGTTGTAAAAGCTCGACCCTAATTAACCCTAAAAATGCGTGTTTTACTGTTCTTCCTCTCCATACCCATGATCATTTCCTGTTCTCAACCGGCCGAACTTAAAACCGGCACCTGGCGCGGGGTTATCCGCATGCAGGAGCAAGACCTGCCCTTTACGTTTGACGTGGAGAAGACGAACGAGGATTACCGGGTGTATCTGAAGAATGCCAGCGAGCGATTGTTACTTGATGAGGTGTCGGTAGCGGGCGATTCCGTGAAAATCGTGTTGCATGTTTTTGATGCTGAATTGCGGGCCCGGATCGAAGGCAACGTACTCGATGGAACATTTGTAAAGAACTACGCTCCGAGCGGTAACCTGCCGTTCCGCGCTACCCTGGGTGACGATTACCGCTTCATCCCCAAGTCGCCAGACGCTGCGGTGAACTTTGCCGGCAAGTACCAGCTCACCTTCCAAACCTCAAAAGACTCCTACCCTTCGGTGGGCATATTCGAACAACAGGGCAATGCCGTAACGGGCACATTCCTCACCCCCACCGGGGACTATCGCTACCTGGAAGGCAACGTAGTAGACGATGAGTTGCGCCTTAGCGCCTACGATGGCAATCATGCCTTTTTGTTTACCGCTACGTTGGCAGGCGATTCCCTTCGCGGGCATTTTTATTCCGGTCATGCGTCACACGAAACGTTTTCGGGCATACGAAATGCCGATGCTGTGATGCCCGATGCCGAATCGCTCACCTACCTGAAAGAGGGTTTTGATAAAATTGACTTCACGTTTCCGGATTTGGATGGCAAGCCGGTGACTCCGGGCGATGCCCGCTTTCAAGACAAGGTGTTGATTCTTCAAATCTTCGGCACATGGTGCCCCAATTGCATGGATGAAACGAAATTTCTGTCGCAATGGTACGCCAGCAACAGCAGCCGCGGTGTAGAGATTCTCGGGCTCGCCTACGAACGCAAAGATGATTTCGCGTATGCCAGCGATCGGGTTAAAAAGATGAAAGCCAAATGGAACGTGCCGTACCACTTTGTGATTGCAGGCGTGAATGACAAAGAAAAGGCTGCCGCCACCCTGCCAATGCTGAACAACGTGTTGGCGTTTCCTACCACCATCTTCATCGGCCGGGACGGCAAGGTGAAACACATTCATACGGGCTTTTCAGGCCCCGGCACCGGCCTGTACTATGAGCAATTTGTGCAGCGCTTTAATGAGATCGTGAATGAGTTGCTGGCAAGCCCTCAGCCGGACGTAGCCCGATAATTTATTATCTTTGGCACGTGGATCACTTTCTTGAAAAGTATCAAAGTTTGAACCCGACAACTCGTCAGGAGGTGAATGACTTTGTTGATTTTCTACTCAATCAACAGAAAAGGAAGTCGTTCGACCTTCGCAAGTGGAAAAAAAAGATTTTGAAAATTTCTACCTGGACCGCTGAAGAAGTTAAGCCGTTGGCCCGAAATAAATTAAGGTCATGGAAACCCGTTCAGTGGTAGTCGATACCAGCGTACTCATCGAATATCTTCGCGCAAAGGATAAAACCAAAACAACTTTGCAAAGGTTGCCTGATCATTTTCAGATTTTTATTTCGGCAATTACACTGTATGAGTTATTGATGGGGGGACGTAACCACGAAAAATGGAACGAGGTTAGAAGACTAATCGAGGACATTCCGGTGCTTCCATTTGATCACGATGTAGCTGAGCAAGCTGCCCGTATCTATCATCAATTGAAAAAGCTCAACAGGCTGATTGAATTCCGTGATCTATTCATTGCTGCTACGGCCCTGGCCAGGGAAATGCCGGTTTTAACACTCAATAGAAAAGATTTTTCAAGAATTAAGAATCTGGAGCTGGTGGAGTGAACTTTTTTTGAACGGGACCCCTTTTAAGAGGACGATGAAAAAACGTGTCGTAGTCGGATTATCGGGCGGTGTGGATTCCAGTGTGGCCGCTTACCTGCTGAAAGAGCAGGGCTACGAGGTTATTGGCATGTTCATGAAAAACTGGCACGATGACAGCGTGACCATCAGCAACGAATGCCCCTGGCTGGACGACAGCAACGATGCGATGATCGTAGCGCAGCACCTGGGCATACCCTTTCAGGCGATTGATCTCAGTGCCGAGTATAAAGAGCGAATTGTCGATTACATGTTTGCCGAATACCAGGCCGGCCGCACACCCAACCCGGATGTGCTGTGTAACCGTGAAATCAAATTTGACATATTTCTGCATACCGCATTAAAGCTGGGAGCGGACTACGTAGCGACCGGGCATTACGCCAGGCGGGCAGAAATCATCGTAGACGGGAAACCCGTTTACCGGCTGCTGGCTGGAAAAGATCCGAACAAAGACCAAAGTTATTTCTTGTGCCAGCTTACCCAGGATCAACTTGCCAAGGCACTTTTCCCGGTTGGTGAATTGCTGAAGCCCGAGGTGCGTGCCATCGCCAAAAAAGCCGGACTGGCCACAGCCGAGAAGAAAGATTCGCAGGGGCTTTGTTTCATCGGCAAGGTTCACCTGCCTGAATTTCTGCAGCAACGACTGGAACCCAAAAAAGGAGAAGTGATTGAAGTGCCCGCGTCTGCTCCGGCATTCCAAAACGGGTATGCCGGGGATGACCTGGTGCGCCTCACGCAACCCTATTCGCTGTCGCCCGAGGCTGGCAAAGTAGTGGGCGAGCATTCGGGCGCTCATTTCTACACGATTGGCCAACGCAGGGGGCTTAACCTCGGGGGTTTCGAAAAGCCGTTGTTTGTCATTGGAACTGACACCAAGCGAAATGTGATTTACACCGGCATGGGCGAAGACCACCCCGGCCTGTACCGGAAAGGACTTTTTATTCCGGCACCCGAGGTGCATTGGGTGCGCCCGGATTTAGGGCTGGCCATTGGTGAGTCGAAAAAATACCAGGCCCGCATTCGGTACCGCCAACCGCTGGAGGCATGCACGTTGCACATGCGCAGTGAAGGACTTTATGTGGTATTTGAGCGGCCGCAGAGGGGAGTCACTCCGGGCCAGTTTGCCGCCTGGTATGAAGGCGAAGAACTGATCGGCTCTGGCGTGATCAACTGACGGCCTCCTTAAATCCCGAAACACCTCCGGACACAATGAACTTCATGGCCACGGGCCCTGAGATATTCAACGGCTTCACATTGTTTTTCGAAACGAGGAAATGATCGCCCGCCACTGCATACGACTGCGGAAAGTACACCACCACCATGTCGTGTAAGCCTAACTCACTGAGGTCGGACTGTGTTACAAACCCGATGCGGTGAAGCGTGTTTTCTTTGTTGATGGTGACGAGCACCGGTTTATCAAACTTCTTTTTTTCCCCCACGAATGCCGCCATCAGATCTTTGATAGACGAATAGACCAGCTTAACCAACGGAATTTTGTTGATCAGTTGATCGAACCAGGTGGAGAATGTGCGAAAGGCAAAGTTGGACGTGAGATAGCCAAACAGGGTAATCGCGGTAAAAATGATGGCAAAGCCAACACCCGGGTAGGGCAGCTCGATACGTGTATCCAGCCACTGAAACGCAGCCACGATAAAGTAGACAGTGGCTACCAGTGGTACAATAAACAGCGTGCCGTTAAAAAAATAGCGTGCAATTTGGGTGGCAATCGCTTTCATACTATTGTTTGATACAAAACTAAAAAGGCTTCCGCCAAGTGCAGAAGCCTTTTGATTATCTTTTTATGTCGCTTACAGCGCGAAGCCCATGAAACTCAGGAAGCCGAGTGACATGAGGCCCACGAGAATAAACGTGATGCCTAAGCCGCGCAGCGGAGCGGGCACGTTAGAATACTTCATTTTTTCCCGCACACCAGCCAGGGCTACGATCGCCAACATCCAGCCAATGCCCGAACCAAAACCATACACGGTAGCCTCGGCCAGGTTATAGGGGCGACCCACCATAAACAAAGCACCACCGAGGATTGAACAATTCACCGCAATCAACGGCAAGAAGATACCCAGTGTACCATATAAGGCAGGTGAAAACTTTTCAATAGCCATTTCCGTGAGCTGTACCACAGCCGCAATAACCGAGATAAACACAATAAACTGAAGGAAATTGAGATCAACCGAACTAAAGTCGGCCCCCAGCCACGCCATGGCACCTTCCTTAAGGACATAATTTTGAATAAGCCAATTGATCGGGATGGTTACACCCAGCACAAAGATCACGGCTACACCCAGACCAAATGCCGTCTTTACTTTCTTCGAAATAGCCAAGTATGAACACATGCCAAGAAAGTAGGCGAAAATCATGTTGTCGATAAAAATCGACCGAACACCAATGCTGATAAGATTCTCCATAGCTAACTTCAATTAGTGGGTTTCCCGATAACCGTTCAAGGTGCGCTGCACCCAAATAATAACACCAACAATGATGCAGGCCCCGGCCGGCAACAACATGAGGCCATTCCCCTTATAGTGGAACCCAATGGCTTCAAAAACTTTGAATCCGAAAACAGCACCGCCTCCGAACAACTCACGGAAGAACGCTACGATCAGCAGGATTATGCCGTATCCAAATCCATTGCCCAAACCGTCCAGCAGAGACGGGAATGGTTTGTTGCCCATAGCGAATGCCTCCAGGCGGCCCATCACAATGCAGTTGGTTATGATCAGTCCAACAAAAACAGAAAGCTGCTTCCAAACATCGTATACATAAGCCTTCAGCAACTGATCGACCAAAATCACCCAAAGCGACACCACGGCCAGCTGAACAATGATCCGAATCCGGGATGGAATCGTATTGCGCATGATCGAAATAATCACATTGGAGCTCGCAGTAACCACCGTAAGCGCAATAGCCATTACCAGTGCTGGTTTCATTTGAGTGGTAACGGCTAAAGCCGAACAAATACCAAGGACCTGAACCGTGATCGGGTTATCAATGTCTAACGGGTTAGACACTAATTTCCGGTTCTTTTTCGAAAAGAGCGGTTCCGACTTTTTCTCAACAACTTCTGCTACTGCGGTGCTCATAAATTTACCTGGGCTAAGTTTTTCCTGTTCTTCTCCAAATAGGTTTTGTAGCAAGAGAAATAATCTTGCAACATATTGTTAACTCCCTTGGCTGTAAGGGTTGCGCCCGACATGCCATCCACTTTGTGGTGCTCTCCGGAGTAATTGGTTCCTTCACCCTTCATCATGATGATCGAGACCAAAACATCATTCGGGTCAAAAATCTTCTTGCCTTTGTACCGATCCTGAATTTCGGCCGATTCGATCCGGGCACCCAAACCAGGAGTTTCGCCAGCATGGGCAAACTTAACCCCACGCACGGTATTAAAGTCCGAGTCGAGGGCTACAAAACCCCATATGTTATTCCATAGACCAAAACCGAAAACCGGCAACACAACGGCCTCCACTTTGTTCGGGTCAGTATCGCTAATGAATTCATACACGGGCAACAGGCGTTGATCCGGTTTCTTCTTGTACTCGGCAGCCACCACCACCTTGGAGGGTTCCAGATTGGGAA
>ERZ1066127.407-NODE-407-length-23730-cov-8.289293_pt1 | contig 23730 bp, 24 predicted proteins | sample MGYA00382774_ERZ1066127 | MGnify/ENA primary metagenome ERZ1066127 (study PRJEB33369, sample SAMEA5778357) | biofilm metagenome | biome: Industrial cooling water; feature: Water cooling tower basin; material: Biofilm | place: United Arab Emirates | collected... | reverse complement strand
TTGGTAATCCAGTCTTTTTCCCTTTGATTTACGATTGTGAAACCCCTGACATTATTTTGGTACAGTTAAATCCCACGGTTCGTAATAAATTACCTACCACAGCCCGGGAAATTGGTGACCGTTTAAATGAAGTTACCAACAATGCTTCGGTTGTGCGGGAAATGCGCTCAATCGCCTTTATCACGGATTTGATAGATCAAGGGCTGTTGGATAAAGAAAAAATTAAACGCGTTAATATGCATGTTATTGAAGATGAAGCTATCTTCCAAGAGTTGGGTTGGTCTAGTAAGCTTAATACCGAATGGGAATTTTTTACCCATTTATTTGAAAAGGGCCGCCAGGCTGCTGATGGATGGTTAAAGAAGAATTTTGACTCAATTGGTGTACGCACTACAGCCCCTATGCGTGAACATTTCATTGGTTCAGATTGGAAGCACCGCACTAACCATATCTAGGCCATATCTAGGCCATATCTAGGGCGATTCCTACACAACGTGATCTCTTAGGGACACGCCATAAAGCCTCTCTTAATAAGCCTATACCAGGGGGGATTCTTAAAGGGGGTAATCTTTGTTTTGGCGTTTTTTCTAAGGGTGCTGTATGATCAAGTTCTAAATAATTTGCCATGCAAGGTGCTGTATGTATGCTTTTGAAACAATGCTGGGCCTGTTTTTATTCTTAACAATTTTTTTTTTTGTGCGGGCCATTCGCACGGTTCCCCAAGGCTTTGAGTATACAGTAGAACGTTTTGGCCGTTATACACGTACTTTAAGACCTGGCTTACATATTATTTTCCCTTTTGTGGATCGTATTGGGGCGCGGGTTAATATGATGGAAATGGTGCTGGATGTCCCCTCTCAAGATGTTATTACTAAAGACAACGCGGTGGTTACCGTGGATGGTGTGATTTTCTACCAAATTTTAGATGCTGCCAAATCCGCTTATGAAGTTGCCAATTTAAAAAATGCGGTCATGAATTTAACCATGACCAACATCCGTACAGTAATGGGTTCTATGGATTTAGATGAACTTTTATCCCGCCGCGAAACCATCAATGCGCGTTTGTTAACGGTTGTCGATGAAGCGACAAGTCCCTGGGGGACGAAAGTAACACGTATTGAAATTAAGGATATCAAACCCCCACGCGACTTAGTTGATTCCATGGGTCGACAGATGAAGGCAGAACGTGAAAAACGTGCCCTTATTCTAGAATCAGAGGGTGAACGACAAGCGGCTATTTTAGAAGCAGAAGGGGAACGCCAATCCCGCATTAATAAAGCGGAGGGTTTGAAGCAATCCATGATCTTAGAAGCGGAAGGACGACGTGAAGCAGCCCAACGGGATGCAGAGGCGCGGGAACGCTTAGCTCAGGCAGAGGCAACAGCAACCTTAGCTGTCTCGCAGGCTATTGGTCAGGGCAATGCCCAAGCCTTAAATTATTTTATTGCTCAAAAGTATGTTGAAGCCATTCAGGAATTGGCCAAAGCTCCTAATCAAAAATTAATTTTAATGCCCTTTGAAACCAGCAGCCTTATCGGAACACTGGCTGGTATTGCCGAATTAGCAAAAGATGCCTTGCCTACATCCTCTTCAACGGCGATGGCAAAAAAACAAAAACCAGGCAGTGTGCCAACTTCAGGGGTTGGGTTTAAGCCTTTACAGGAAGATTGATGATGGCCCTGGATATAACTTTGTGGCATTGGCTGGGATTATCTTTAGCCCTTTTCAGTTTGGAACTGTTGATTGGCACCCCTGCCGTAATATTTTTATGGACAGGACTAGCAGGACTCCTAATTTCTGCCTTGCTTTCTATTTTCAACATACCTTTTGCTGGGCAAATAGTATTATTTAGCGTGCTATCTGTGGTTTTAACTTGGGCGGGACGCAGTCTTTTTAAATATCGATTGGCAGCGAAAACAAACTTTCTTAACCAAAGGGGCCAAAACTTGCAAGGATTCATAGTAACCCTTGATCAACCGATTGTGGATGGCCATGGACGGCTTCCTATAGGTGATTCTTTTTGGCGGGTAAAAGGTCCCGATCTGCCTATGGGAACGAAAGTTAAAGTGGTAGGGGTAAACGGTAATACTTTAATTGTATTGCCCGTTGACAAAAAAGTATAAATGGCCCTTTGTTTCAAGGGCCACTGCCCTTTTAAGGTATCTAACAAGCTTGACTTAAATGAATGGCAGCTGAACGGCCATGATTATTTCTAGTTTCATAGTAGATTTTTTGTCCTTGATACAGTGTTTCAAACCCTGACTTTCGTACGGTGGTAATATGGACAAAGGCATCTTCTCCCCCTTGCTCGGGTTGAATAAAGCCATACCCTTTGGCCTGATTAAACCACTTAACGATCCCGTGAGTCATAACTTTTACTCCTTAAATATAACACGCAATAAACACCTTCTCTATAAACTGCCTTCTCAATAATAACAAAGGCGGTTTTTTGTAAAAAAACGCCTCTCTTTTTACGATGATCATGCTATACAATAGTAATTATTTTGTCTGCTTTTCAGGTGACATGGATAAAGCCCTTTTAAAAATATTGTCAACTTCAGTTGCCGGAAGATATGCCCGTGCCATTTTTTCTTGTGCCGAGCAACAAAATATTCTTACAGCTGTGGGTCAGGATTTGGAAAAGCTTGATCACCTTTGGCAAGCCAACCCACAAGTATGGCAAGGGTTTGCCAGCGGTGTTTTAAAACGTCAGCAAAAGATGATGTTGTGGCAGTTAGTTGGCGAGAAATTGCAGTTACAGCCCTTAGTAGTCCATTTTTGTCATGTATTAAGCCAGGCAAAACGTCTTCATTTATGGTCAGCCATCTTTCAAGCTTATCAACTGTTAAGTGATGCTAGCCAGGGGCGACGACAAGTTGTTGTCCAAACAGCCTTAGAATTATCGGCAGAGGAACGTATTGAATTAGCCCAAGTGCTGCAAAAATTATGGTCTGCGCAGTTAATATTTACTTTTTTAGTTGTTCCTGATTTAAAAGCTGGTGTGATTATACAATCCCATAGCTTACGTTTGGATGCTAGCTTTGACACATATTTAGCTGCCTTATCGAACTTTTTAAAAGGGGACTTGTAATGCATGCGCATGCAACTGAAATTTTTGATATTTTAAAAGAAAAAATTTCTAACTTTAGCCCCCAAGTTGAAGTCTTGGAGACAGGCAGAGTCTTAGCAGTAGGAGATGGTATTGCGCGGGTGTATGGTCTTGACCATATTCAAGCCGGTGAATGGGTCGAAATCTTATCTTCCAACAATCAAGTCGTGCGCGGAATCGCCCTAAATTTAGAAACAGATAATGTTGGCGTCGTTATTGTGGGTAATGATCGGTCTGTTCAAGAAGGGGACCTGGTTAAGCGATGCCACAAAATTGTTGATGTGAATGTGGGTATGGGTTTGTTGGGACGTGTCGTGGATGGTTTGGGACAGCCCATCGATGGACAAGGCGCTTTGCATGACGTTCATTTTGCCCCGGTGGAAGCGAAAGCCCCAGGTATTATTGAAAGGCGGTCCGTTTATGAACCTATGCAAACGGGTATTAAAGCCATTGATGCGTTAGTTCCTATTGGTCGGGGTCAGCGGGAATTAATTATTGGGGACCGTCAAACTGGGAAAACGACCATTGCCATCGATACAATCTTAAATCAAGTCAAACAAAACCAAACAGATGATCCTAAGCAAAAACTCTTTTGTATTTATGTGGCCATTGGGCAAAAGCAATCCTCTGTGTCAAAAATTGTTAAAATTCTGCAAGAACGCGGGGCTATGGATTACACCATTGTGGTGGCAGCTACAGCTTCAGATCCAGCCCCCTTGCAATACTTAGCCCCTTATACAGCCTGTGCCATGGGGGAATATTTTCGCGACCAAGGTATGCATGCCCTGATTATTTATGATGATTTATCAAAGCATGCGGTTGCCTATCGCGAGATGTCCCTTCTTCTAAGACGCCCGCCAGGGCGAGAAGCTTACCCCGGCGATGTATTCTATTTGCATGCCCGTTTGTTAGAACGTGCTGCTAAGATGAGTGATGCTTGTGGTGGGGGATCGTTAACTGCCTTGCCTATCATTGAGACACAGGCAGGTGATGTTTCTGCTTATATTCCAACGAATGTCATTTCTATTACGGATGGACAGATATTTCTAGAATCTGAATTATTCTATCAGGGGATTCGACCAGCTATTAACGTGGGTCTGTCTGTTAGCCGGGTTGGCTCCGCTGCCCAAACCAAAGCCATGAAACAGGTTGCAGGGCGTATTAAATTAGATTTAGCGCAATACCGTGAAATGGCTGCTTTCTCTCAGTTTGCAAGTGATTTGGATTTGTCGACACAACACCTGCTAGAGCGGGGGCGGCGTTTAACAGAAATGCTAAAACAACCTCAACATCATTTGCTAACATCGGCTGAGATTGTGCTGTTTTTGTTTGCAGGCGTGCGGGGATTCTTGGATAAGATCCCCGTCGATCAATTGGCTAAGTTTGAGACAGAATATTTAAAAGACTTACGGCATTATCATCCGGCTATTTTTGATGAAATCGAACAGAAACATATGTTAAGTGAGGAAAAACAACAGAGTCTTATGACATTTTTAACGGATTTTACCAAAGATTGGCTTAGCCCCGTACAAGGATAAATTGAGATGTCAACGCTTAAAGAGCTGCGCGGGCGCATAAAAAGTATCCGTTCCACCCAAAAAATCACAGCGGCTATGCAGATGGTGGCAGCCGCTAAATTGCGTCGTACCCAAGATAAGGTTGTATCTTTTCGGCGTTATTACCAGGGAATGAATGACCTTGTAAGTCGGCTTTTGGCACAAGATATTGTGACAGATGATTGGCCCCTTGAAGACATTCATCTTTTAAAAGGGACAACGGGTCCAGTGTTGTTTTTGTTTGTTAGCACCAATCGGGGATTATGTGGCAGTTATAATACGAATTTAATGGCAGCTGTAAAACGCGCTGTTGAAAACCATTCCAGGGTACGCTTTGCTGTTATTGGGCGTAAAGGTTTTGATTTGCTACCTACAGTTTGGAAAGAAAAGGTTTTACCTTTACCAGCCATAGAAGATTTTACGTATACAACAGCCTGTCGGTTGGCACAGCAATTACGGACCTGGATGCAACAGGGGGAAATCGGCTCTATTCAGGCGGTTCATTATGTCTTTAAAAATGTCATGTCCCAAACCTTGCAACTTACCCCCTTGGTGCCCGTAACACCCCTGTCTGGGCAACAAACCCCCTCTTACTGTTTGCTAGAACCTGGGATAGATGAGTTGTTGCCGTATGTCTTGAAAAATTATCTTGACGTACAATTGTATCGTATTTTTTTGGAAAGTAGTGCTTGTGAACAGGCAGCGCGTATGACAGCTATGGATCATGCAACCCGCAATGCCCGTGACATTTTGCAACAGTTGCAATTAACTTATAATCAAAGGCGCCAAGCCCATATTACGAATCAACTTATTGAAATTATTTCTGCCGCGCAAGAAATATAAAGGAAAGCGACTATGATCTCTGCCAGTAAAGAAGATAAAGTGTCCCCTGCTGTGAATGAGGGAATTGTTTCTCAAGTTATTGGGGCGGTGGTTGATGTATATTTTGAAAAACGTTTGCCCGCTATCCTCAATGCCCTGGAAGTTATGGTGTCCTATGGTAAGTATCAACATAAGTTGGTATTAGAGGTAGCGCAGCATTTAGGCGAAAATACCGTGCGTACGATTGCTATGGACGCCACCAATGGTTTACAACGCGGAGCCACAGTTGTGGATACAGGCGAACCCATTACCGTGCCTGTAGGACCGGGAACTTTAGGACGTATCATGAATGTGATTGGGGAACCTGTTGATGAACGGGGTCCCATCCGGTCTTCTGTGCGCTTACCTATTCATCGGGAAGCCCCCGACTTTACCGAACAATCAGCAACCACTGAAGTTTTAAATACCGGCATTAAAGTGATTGATTTATTAACCCCCTATCCGCGGGGAGGGAAAATCGGTTTATTTGGGGGTGCAGGTGTGGGCAAGACTGTCTTAATTATGGAATTGATTAATAACGTTGCCAGGAAACATGGTGGATATTCAGTGTTTGCGGGGGTGGGAGAACGTACCCGTGAAGGGAACGATTTATACCATGAAATGATTGAATCAGGCGTTAATACTTTGACAGAGACAGGTTCTAAGGCCGCTTTAATTTATGGTCAAATGAATGAACCCCCCGGGGCGCGAGCACGGGTAGCGTTAACCGGCTTGACGGTTGCAGAATATTTCCGTGATGTAGAACAGAAAGATGTTTTATTTTTTATCGATAATATTTTTCGTTTTACCCAAGCTGGAGCCGAGGTTTCAGCTTTATTAGGGCGCATACCATCAGCCGTGGGGTATCAGCCCACGCTATCAACAGAAATGGGAAGCTTACAAGAACGAATTACAACAACCTTAAAAGGGGCTATTACCAGTGTGCAAGCCATTTATGTGCCAGCTGACGATTTGACCGACCCAGCGCCTGCTGCTTCTTTTGCGCATTTGGATGCTACCACCGTTTTAAGCCGGCAGATTGCTGAATTGGGTATCTATCCAGCAGTTGACCCTTTGGATTCTACGTCACGTATTTTAGATGCGGCCATTGTAGGCAAAGAACATTACCAAGTTGCCCGCGACGTTCAAAGAATTTTACAAACGTATAAATCCCTGCAAGATATTATTGCTATCTTAGGGTTAGATGAATTGTCAGAAGAAGATAAATTAACAGTTGCACGAGCGCGTAAAATTCAGCGGTTTTTATCCCAACCTTTCCATGTAGCTGAAGTTTTTACAGGTGTTCCAGGTGTCTTTGTCGATTTAGCTGATACGATTCAAGGGTTTAAAGGTATTGTACAAGGGGAGTATGATCATATTCCTGAGATGGCTTTTTATATGACAGGTACCTTGGAGGAGGTGAAGAAAAAAGCAGCGGCCCTTGGCCAAGAAGGTATCACTTCATGACTTTATTTAATGTGGAAATTATCAGTCCCGATGGCCCTCTTTACGAAGGTCAGGTTAGTCAGGTCGTTTTGCCAAGTACAGAAGGGGATATAGGAATTTTAGCCAACCATATCCCCATGATTGCAACTTTGATGGCGGGCGATGTTACGCTATTTTATCCTGATAAAAGTAAGCAAATTATTCCTATTCAGGGCGGATACGTGAATGTTGGTACGGCTCTTTGTACTGTGTTAGTAAACTAGGCCGCTTGTAGAGGGCTGGACTGCTGCTTTGTCAATTTTGGCGCTTTTCTTTTAGGTAACCCCGCTCTTTAACAGACGCACTTGTTGTGCTTAGTTTATAAGGATTTTGCCTTAGAAACGACTTAAGGTGTCTTGAGGCATCCTTGTCTCATATACAGTTATTTTCTGGGCCTACGGGGGGAATTTAAACGGTCTGTTAATTTTATTGTTGCTATTCTGATCCCACCCATATACGGGTGGGGGGATGGGGGTGGAAAATAGCACAAAAAAGTTAATAAACCGTTCATTTCATCTTTTTTTTATTAGTTTTTAGATCTTACTATTCTGGCCAGTGAAAAACACCCGGCAGGGCTTGCAACTTTGCTTTACCTGCGGTACGTTTTTGTCAGCACAATACCGATTAGAACTAAGGTTATGATTATGGATGTTTTTTTTATCCCCTTTTTAAGTGTGGCTATCAAAGTTATTGGCCTTTATCAGCTGTTTGTTTTTGTCTATGTGATTCTAGGATGGTTAGAAGCATTTAATGTAGTGAATCGTTATAATCAGTTTGTTTATACCCTTCATACTTTTTTATTCCGCTTGATAGAGCCTGCCTTGGTAGTTTTACGGCGATTCTTGCCGAATGTAGGTGGCCTTGATATTTCTCCTGTAGTTTTAATTTTGATTATCTATTTTATCCAAGGGGTCATTGAACGAATCTTGTACAGATTCCCTGCTTAAAATCTATCTATGCCTCAAGCACGTTTTATTGATGGTCGGTTGCTTGCCTCGTTGAAGGGTCAGGTTCTAAAGGAAAAAATAAGTCAGTTCGCGGCGGAATCGGGCGTCATTCCCACTTTACATGTTATTTTGATTGGTCAACATGCCGCCAGTAAGGTATATGTTGAAAACAAACAAATAGCCTGCCATGCGGTGGGGATTCGTTCTTATGTTCACCCATTCCCTGCCCATAGTTCCGAAGAAGAGGTTTTGGCCAAAATTCACCAGTTAAACCAGGATCGAACGGCCCATGGTATCTTATTGCAATTACCTTTACCTTCTGCTTTGAATAGGCAGCGTCTTTTGTGTGCGGTTGATCCCTTGAAAGATGTTGATGGTTTGCATCCTTATAATTTAGGCCGCTTGATGATGGGTGACCCTGTCTTGGTGCCTTGTACGCCCAAGGGGTGTTTAGAATTAATTCGTTCTGTTAAACCGGTTATCGAGGGGCTTTATGCGGTGATCGTGGGGCGTTCTTTATTAGTAGGCAAACCGATGGCAGGGCTTTTGGTGAATGCGAATGTTACCGTAACGGTGGCCCATTCTTACACCCAAAATTTAGACACCCTCTGTCGTCAGGCCGACATTTTGATAACCGCCACGGGTACACCTCTTTTTTTTAAGGATCATTTTATTAAACAGGGGGCGGTTGTTATTGATGTTGGGATTAACCGGCTGTTATCCCAACAGGGTGTGTCATCGATTGTCGGGGATGTTGATATTCATTCTGCCCAAAGGGTAGCTGGCTTTATTACGCCAGTTCCAGGGGGTGTAGGACCCATGACAATTAGTTGCTTATTAGAAAACACGCTACAGGCAGCCCAGCAACAACTACTTTCTTCAGCGTCGTCCAAATAACTTTTCAATGTCGCTTTTTTTCAATTCCACATAGGTAGGACGTCCATGATTACATTGACCAGAATGCAGGGTGTTTTCCATTTGGCGTAATAGGGCATTCATTTCAGCGATAGATAACTTTTGACCTGCTCTTATACTGGTGCGGCAGGCAAGACTGGATAAGATTTCGTAAATTTGTTCAATAACGCTGTGTCCTGGCTCCTCTTCCTTTAGGTCTGCAATAAGATCGCGGATGATGCTAGAAGGATTAACCCCTTTTAAGATAGCAGGGGTTTGACGCACCACTAAAGTGTCTGTCCCATACACTTCGATCTCAAAGCCCAGCCGTTGCAGGGTGGCAAAATGCGATTGTAAAATATTGAAGTCTTGACTAGACAACTGAACAATTTCTGGCAATAAAACAGCTTGGGTGGGTACAGTTTGGTCGTTAAATTGTTGCTTTAATTTTTCGTAAACAAATCGTTCATGGGCAGCATGTTGATCAACAATAATTAAACCATCAGCTTTTTCTGACAGAATAAAAGTGGTATGAATCTGGGCCACCGCATGACCCAAGGGGTATTCCTGGACGTCTTCACGGGCGCTGGGGGATACAAACGAAGATGCGGAGGAAGGGGACATTTCTTCCCCCAACATAACGGGGGCAGGGGCAGTCGAAAATGGCATCCTTTGCGTCTGGTTAGCAAAAGGCGGCGATATACGAGGCGCTGGGTGGTAGACCCGAGAAGGAGTAGAAGAGGCAGTCGGAGTTTTAAAAACAGCGACTGCTTGGCCCCCTAAATGGGGTGAGGTTGTCTGGCTGTGTGCAGCTAAGGTTTGTTTAATAGCGTTAATAATAAGCCCACGCACAATTTGGGGGTCGCGAAAGCGTACCTCGGTTTTGGCAGGATGCACATTTACATCCACTTCCTCTGGATGGATCGTCAAAAATAATACCACGGCAGGATACCGATTGTGGGCCAGCAAATCCTGATAGGCAAATTTAACAGCGGCATGGAATAATTTATCGCGTACCGGCCGATTATTAACAAACAAAAATTGTTCTGTGGATTGGCTACGGTTGTAGGTTGGCAGACTGATCCAACCCGAAATTTGTAACCCGTCTCGTGACCCTTGAATCGGCCGGGCGCTGCCTGAAAAGTCGCTTTTTAAGATATCCCCTAACCGCTGCTCGATAGAATTATGGGGACGGTAATCAAAAAGGCAGCGTTCACCCTCTTTTAAAGTAAACCCAATAGCTGGGTGGGCCATTGCCAACCGGTTGATATAATCTACGCAATGGGATAATTCGGTACTTACTGTCTTTAAAAATTTCAAACGAGCGGGGGTAGCATAAAACAAATCGCGTACGGTTACGCGGGTACCTATGGGGTGCGAGACAAGAACTAAATCTTTTTTTTCACCGCCTTCAACCACCAATTGCCAACCTGTATCATGGTCTGTAACGCGGCTGGTAAGGGTAAGGCGGCTGACAGCCGCAATCGAAGGCAGAGCCTCTCCCCGGAAGCCAAAGCTGCGAATGTTGAACAGATTGTCGTCTGGTAATTTTGAGGTGGCATGCCGTTCAATTGCCAAGCACAAATCATCCCCCGTCATACCACACCCATTGTCTGTTACCTGAATAAGGGTACGCCCACCTTCCCGTAGGGTAACTTCAATTTGGGTAGCACCAGCGTCAACCGCATTTTCTACCAATTCTTTAACAACAGCGGCGGGACGTTCAATAACTTCCCCGGCGGCAATTTGATTAATAAGGGTAGGATTAAGTAAACGAATAACAGGGTTTTTGGGTAGAATAGCCGTATTTTTCATGATGTGGGTACTTGTAAGTTTTTGGGCCGATGAAATAACCAAACAATCAAGCCGGGTAAAGAGGCAAGAATTTGTATAAAGCCAAAGACGACAGATAAAGCAAAGGCAGACTCTTTGCTAATACCAAAAAGAGCGAAGGTAACAACCATTGCCCCTTCGCGTAATCCCCACCCTGCAAAGGAAAACGGCAACACGGAGATTAAAAATATAAAAGGAATCGTAATTAAAATTTGTGGCAAACTGACTTTTAAATTCATATCTAGGGCTAAAATATAAAGGGGGATGACTAATCCGGAGGAAGTAAGAATAGAAAAAAATAGGATGCGAAAGGTTCCTGATTTTTGCTTAAATGTTAACCATAAACGTTGCGAAAAAGTCACAAAGGGATGAAAAATAGGTAACCACGCAAGGGGTAAACGGTGCAGCAACAACAAGATGATAAAACCCAAAAAGCTTAGAAGTAAGCAGATAATGAGGGATTGCCCCAGATAAGTATGGATCAAACTGGCAAATTCAAAAGGAAGCGCCAGCAAACCCACAAGAATAAGGCCCATAACTCCATAGAAACGATCGATTAACGTACTATTAATAGCCCATTCAGTGGATAGCCCGTGACGTTTGGCCATAAAGCCCCGGTATACATCTCCCCCCACCGAACTTGGTAAGCATTGATTCAGAAAAGCCCCCACCAGAACCTGGGACCATAATATCGGTAAAGGTATTCTGCGAAAGTTACAGGCAATAATTTCTTGCCATCGTTTTGCACCGGTAAACAGTCCAATCCAAAGCCAAGCAATACAGAAAAGAATACTTGAATAAGAGAGATGGGCAACAACATGTTTAACCTGTTGGAAATTTAGGTTTTTACCTAAGAAATAGACAACCACCGCACTAAAAAAGACTTTGATAAAAAAGAACAGGGATGCTTGGTTCATAAGGAAGATTGATGAATTTCTAATAATACGATGTGGTATTAAGCCGATGAAGCTATACTCTTTTAGCAGGTTTTAGGTATGCGTGTCACGGATGATAAAAAATAATAAGTTTGAAAGCATGAGAAAGGGTTTATGCCAAACAAACCCCTAGAATATACAGGCAGGGGCGTGTTAAATTCTAAACATTCTTTTTTTAATAGTTTTCCTAATCTATGCAAAGCTTATCCGATATCCGACGTACTTTTACGGATTTCTTTAAAAAACATACCCATCAAGAGGTGCCCTCCAGTCCCTTGGTACCCCAGAATGATCCCACCTTGTTGTTTACCAATGCGGGCATGGTCCAATTCAAAGATGTTTTTACCGGAAAAGAAAAGCGTTCCTACCAGCGTGCCGTAACGGCGCAGAAATGTTTGCGGGCGGGGGGTAAGCATAATGATTTAGATAATGTTGGCTATACAACACGTCATCATACGTTCTTTGAAATGCTGGGTAATTTTTCCTTTGGGGATTATTTTAAGGCAGAAGCAATTGACTATGCTTGGACCCTAGTAACGCAAGGCTTTGCTTTAGACCCTAAACGTTTGCTAGTAACTGTGTATGAACAGGACCAAGAGGCAGCCATATTATGGCAGAAGATCGCTGGCTTACCTCAAGATCGCATTATTCGAATTTCTACCCAGGATAATTTTTGGTCCATGGGGGATACAGGCCCTTGTGGTCCTTGTTCAGAAATCTTTTATGATCATGGCGAAAAAGTAGCCGGTGGCCCCCCTGGTTCACCGCAGGCTGAAGGGGATCGCTTTGTTGAGATTTGGAACTTGGTATTTATGCAGTTTGAACAACAAGCTGGGGGTGCACGGGTCAATTTACCCAATCCTTCAATTGATACAGGTATGGGCCTAGAAAGAATGGCTGCCGTGATACAGGGTGTGCATAACAATTATGATACCGATTTATTCAAGACTTTAATTAGCATGTCCCAGGAATTAACGGGAATGGCTCAAACCCATCATCATCAATCCCATAACGTCATTGCTGACCATTTGCGGGCAAGTAGTTTTTTGATAGCCGATGGTGTTTTGCCCGCCAACGAGGGGCGCGGGTATGTATTACGTCGCATCATGCGCCGGGCTATGCGTCATGCCCATAAGCTGGGTGCTAATGATCTTTTAATGTATCGCTTGGTACCAACGTTAGTGACATTAATGGGAGAAGCGTACCCTGAATTGGTGCGAGCACAGTCTTTAATTCAGCAAATATTACAGCAAGAGGAAGAAAAATTCCGTCAAACTTTAGAACGTGGCCTAAAACTGTTACAGGAATCAACCGTTTCTTTAGCGCCCGGACAAAGTTTGCCAGGGGATGTGGCTTTTAAATTGTATGATACCTATGGTTTCCCCTTGGATTTAACCCAAGATGTCTTGCGTGCTGAGCAACAGCGGGCGGTGGATATTGATGGTTTTCAACAGTGTATGATTGAACAGAAGCAAAAGGCGCGCGCTGCCTGGGTGGGATCAGGAGAGGCAGCGAACGAACGCCTCTGGTTTGAATGTCAAGAGCAGGGCGGGGGTACAGAGTTCTTAGGCTATGCAACAACAGAAGCTGAGGGGCTTATTACACACTTGGTGGTGGACCATGCCCGCGTACAACACGCTAACCAAGCAGGCCAAACCGTTTTGATAGTCGTTAATCAAACCCCTTTCTATGCTGAGTCAGGGGGACAGATTGGCGATCGAGGCATCCTTACAACTGAACAAGGGGCACAGGTGGTCATTACGGAAACAGTAAAAAAAGCTGGGACTTTACATGTCCATAGGGGACACTTGACACAAGGTAGTTTAGAAGTTGGGCAGATTGTAAAACTAAGCGTTGATGTCCAGCATCGCCGGCAAGTGGCATCGAACCATTCCGCAACCCATTTATTGCATGCGGCTTTACGTCAAGTTTTGGGCAAGCACGTTGTCCAAAAAGGATCTTTAGTTGCAGCCGACCGTTTGCGTTTTGATTTTACCCACGCCCAGCCTGTAACTTCTGCAGAATTAGATACTATTGAAAATCTTGTGAACCAACAAATTTTAAATAATCAGCCTACCCAAACCCGTTTGATGTCCCCAGAACAAGCCATAGAGCAGGGGGCATTAGCGCTGTTTGGGGAACGGTATGGTCATGAAGTTCGTGTGGTAACGATGGGGGATACGGATTTTTCAATTGAATTGTGTGGTGGCACCCATGTTCGTCAGACAGGCGAGATTGGCCTTTTTAAAATCATCGCAGAAAGCAGTGTATCAGCAGGCGTTCGTCGTATTGAAGCCATTACAGGGACAGCTATTATACAAGCCTTACAAACAAGCCAACAAACTTTAAGGGAAGAACGCGAACAAAGTCGTAAGCAAATAATGGAATTACAAAAACAAGTAGCGGAAGCGCGAAGAAAGCTAACCTTACAAGCGGGGAAAGAGGAAGCCTCCATCCAGGATTTGGCTGGGTATAAGGCTATCATACGTCATCTAAAAGAAGTTTCACCGCGCGATTTAAAAACACTGGTTGATCGTGACAAAGACCAACTCAAATCTGGCTTGGTCATTATAACCAGCACCCTAGCGGATAAAGTAGCCTTGGTAATTGGGGTAACTCCTGACTTGACAACGCACCTTAACGCCGTTGATTTGGTAAAAGCTGTAGTTCCATTGTTGGGGGGGCAAGGTGGTGGCGGACGTGCTGATCTAGCCCAAGCAGGCGGCACAAACTCCGCTGCCCTTGGCCAGTTGATCGCAACCTTAACCAATCATTTACTTAAGCATGCACCTTAGCAACTATAAATTTCAAGTTTCCCCCTTCATTTCCCTCATAACGTGACATAAAAATTGCGGATGATGGGTGGCTAGAAACAAGGTGCTGATGTGTAAAGAACTGGCAAAATCGCCTGTTCTAATCATTGTTAATAAGGTTGGCCAATCAACATAGTCGGGTTCAACGTCATCCTCGGGCTTAAAGGTTGGTAGAGAATGGGCTGTGACGAAAAAAGAATGAATTTTATTTTGCAGGCGGCCGGCATCGGGAAAGTGCGACCCTAAATCATAAGCTTCTCTGACCAGTAATCCTGCTTCTTCGCGTAGTTCTTGCTGGCATGCCTGTAAAGGGGTTTGTCCATCATCGACGATGCCGCCTGGTAATTCCCAAGTAAAGCGTTCAATGGCAGCACGAAATTGGCGAACAATAGGAATCTTCCCATCCTCTCGGACAGCTAAAACTGTAACATAGTCGTTTTGCTGCAAGCAATGATACGACGCTGGGCCTTTTTTAAATTGTACTGTTTTTTTCACCAATGTTACCCACGGTGATAACACTGTTGATTTGTGGCAAAGGATCATGCTGATTCAGGTAAAAGGGAGCGTTGGTAAGAGTCAATCACGCTTTGCGGTAAGCCGTCTAGAATAATTTTTCCCTGCTCCATCCACAGACAACGGGTACATAGCTCTTGCATAATATCTAAATTATGGGAAATTACCATCACCGTACGACCGCTGTTAACAATGCTTTTCATCTTAGCCATACTTTTGCGTGAGAATTCTTGATCGCCTGTACCCCATACCTCATCCAAAAAAATAATATCTGCTTGTAAATGGGCAGCCACTGAAAAAGCCAGTCTCATCATCATGCCGCTGGAGTAATGTTTGACAGGGGTATAAATAAATTTTTCGATGCCAGAGAAAGCAATAATTTCGTCTAATTGTTGGCGTATTTCATAGTGATGCATCCCTAATATCGCGCCATTCAAAAAAATATTTTCAATCCCATTAAGGTCAGGGTGAAAACCAGTGCCAATTTCCAGTAACGTTCCAACCCGTCCATAAATGTGGGCGTGGCCTGACGTGGGGTCTGTGATGCGGGCTAGGACTTTTAATAAGGTGCTTTTGCCAGCGCCATTATGGCCTACTATGCCTAGGACTTCACCCCGTTTAACCTGAAAAGAAATATTATTAAGGGCATAAAAATCTTTAGAAATACTTTTAGGCGCAGGGGATAAGCCTAGCCAATGACCTAACAGCTTTTTAAAAGAATCTTCGTGAATTTCTCCTAATCGGTATTTTTTAGTTAATTGATTAACTTGGATTGCTATGTTATTCATCGTGTTCTTATACTCGATCCACTAAAGTTCCTTCAATTTTATTAAAGAAAAGAAGGCCAGATAAAAATATGAATAAAGATAGGGCAGCTGCAATCCCTATATGAAATACGCTAGGTAATTTGCCCCCTAATAAAGCCCAACGGAATAATTCAACATGGGTTACTAATGGGTTTAGATAGTAAAGTTCTTGCAGTTTTTCGGGAATTATGGTGGCAGGATACATAATGGGGGTTGCAAACATCCATACTTGTAACAAGAAAGGCAAAGCGGCACGGATATCGCGAAATTGCACATCTAAAGCGCTGAACCATAAAGTCAACCCTATGATTAGGCTAAGACATATAAGTAAGATCAAAGGGACCCATAAAACTGTAACGGACAGGCTTCCCCCGTAAAATAAAATCATGCCTAGCAGGATGACAAAGGCGATAAGGAAATCGACACAACCACCCACAATGATGGCCAAAGGTACTAAGACCCGTGGGAAATAAATCTTTGATAACATAGGGGCATATTCAGTTAAACTGGTCCCCCCTTGCATTAACATACGGGACACGGCTTGCCAGATTATAAGCGCCGAATAACTAAATAAAGGATAGGAAATTCCGCCTGTTTCAACCCGGAAAATGTGAGAGAACACCAAGCTAAAAATAAGCATCATGCTAAGAGGCTGGATAATGCTCCACAAGCCCCCTAGCATAGTATAGCGATACCTTACTTTCAAATCCCGCCTAACAAAAACCCATAAAAGGTTGCGATAATCCCATAGATTGATGAAATGATCCAGGGAAAAGGTGGTACGGGGCCGACAAATATAAAAGCTGCGCATAAGAGTTTATTATGTAGTCACCAGATGTATTATACTTTTTTTAAGATGCTTTTGCTAATTTTTGGCTATTAACCATTTGTTGATAAATCCATTCATAAGTTTGGCGCATACCCTCACGCAAGCTAATAGAAGGTTCCCAATTTAGCTCTTTTCTGATAAGTGAATTATCGCTGTTGCGACCTCTGACACCTTTGGGTGCTGATAAATTATAGGTCCGCTTTAATTTAACGCCGGCAATTTCCTCAACAAGGCTAACCAGTTGGTTGATGCTCACTAACTCGGCGCTGCCTAAGTTAATAGGATAAGTAATATCGCTGTTCATAATTTTAAGGGTACCTTCCACACAGTCATCAATATACATAAAACTACGTGTTTGCTCGCCATCCCCCCAAATTTCAATTTCACCTGTATGGTTAAGTTGGGCTTCAATAACTTTGCGGCAAATTGCTGCTGGGGCTTTTTCGCGGCCGCCAGCATACGTTCCTAAGGGTCCATAAACATTGTGGTAACGGGCTACCCGAGTTGTCAGGCCAAAATCTTCTGTAAAATGGTGGCACATTCTTTCGCTGAATAATTTTTCCCATCCATAACCATCTTCGGGCATCGCTGGATAGGCGTCTTCTTCTTTCAAGGCGGTGATGTCAGGGTTGGTCTGTTTATCAGCTGCATAAACGCAAGCGGAAGAGGAAAAGAAAAAGCGCTTAGCTTGGTGATGGTGGGCTGCCATTAGCATATGGGTGTTTACTAAAACTGATAACATGCACAAAGCTTTGTTATTTTCAATAAAGCCCATCCCCCCCATGTCAGCTGCCAGGTTGAAAACATAATCAGCCTGTTCACAAGCAGCATAGGCCGCTGCTTTTTCTTTTAAATCAAGAACTCGATTGTCAACTCCCTCGACAACTTGATACCATTCTGTCAAGGGTTTGATGTCAGCTGCACGTAAATTGTTATAACCTTGATTTTTTAAACTCCTGATAAGGGCGCCGCCAATAAAACCCCCTGCGCCACCCACAACGATTTTTGCGTCTTTGTCTAACATTAACGTGCCCTTTCCTTTGGAAATTAAGTCTGCTTAACTTTTGGACTATATATAACAAGTGCCCTTAAAATCCAGTTTTTTTTGTTTTTTAACGGGTGGCTGGGCAAAAATAGTCACAGGTACACAAAAAACATAATACCTAAAATAATAATACCTAAAGGCAGGCAGCTTTTACCATTTTTTAACCTTTTCCTTGCTAGTCTGTTCCCACCCTTTATTGGGTGGGGGGCGGAGGGGGAAATTATAGTCTGTAGTGGTTAATCTATCTGTTAAGGGCAAGAAAAACTCTCTTTAAATAATTTCTTGTCGATAGCTAAGAGATTTTTTACCTTGACTTGCGACTTTTAAAAAAAAATGCAACAGTATTGACCTGTAAAAATTCTAAGATTAGTTATCGTTTATGACACTGTTGGCTCTCTGTCAAATAAATCCCTGGGTAGGGCATCTCTCTTATAATTTAGGCAAAATAAAAGACTATTTAAAACGCTGCCAAGAACAACAGGTAGACCTTGTTATTTTCCCAGAATGTGCCATAAGTGGCTATCCCTTGGAAGATTTGGTCCTAAAACCTCACTTTTTAGAAAAAGTTGAATCGATTATCTATGATTTGGTGCAAGCCACCCATCATTCATCAACAGCTGTTTTAATAGGCGCGCCTTGGGTTCAATCTGGGCAAATAGTTAATGCTGCTTTGTTCATTGCCAAAGGGGAAATTCAATCGGTTATCGCTAAGCATATTCTGCCTAATTATGGGGTTTTTGATGAAAAGCGTATTTTCCAGCCTGGGCCTTTGTCCACCCCCCTTTTATTCCAAGGTATCCAACTAGGCATTATGATCTGTGAAGATATGTGGTTTGCTGAACCAGCCAGGCATTTGCAGCAACAAGGGGCAGAGGTTTTGGTGGTTTTGAATGGATCACCCTTTGATTTAACCAAGCAATCACGTCGCCATGAACACGCTAAGTTGCGGGTACAGCAGACCAGTCTGCCTTTAATTTATGTAAATTTGGTGGGTGGGCAAGACCATTTGGTATTTGATGGGCGGTCTTTTGTCATGGCCTCGGATCAAACGTTGGTAACCGTTTTGCCGGCATTTACAGAAAGTTTGGCCCTTGTTAAGGTGCGCAAGGAACATGATAAAGTATTAATTCAAGCAACCAACCCTCAACCATTCTTGCCTGAGGATAAAATAGGCCTTCTTTATAATGCTTTAGTCATGGGATTAAAAGATTATGTGACGAAAAACGGCTTTGATGGTGTTTTGCTGGGGTTGTCAGGGGGGGTTGACTCTGCATTGGTGGCAGCTATTGCTGTTGATGCCCTGGGCGCCGATCGCGTAAGTTGCGTTATGATGCCTTCACCTTATACCTCGGATGAGAGTTTACAAGACGCCCAAGCCATTCGGGATTTTCTAGAAACTTCTTATGACAGTTTAAGTATTGTGCCAGCCATTACGGCCTATACCACTATTTTGCAGGATAAATTTATCGGCAAACCTGTGGATATTACGGAAGAAAACATTCAATCGCGCGCACGGGGCATGATTTTAATGGCATTAAGCAATAAAACCGGCTGGATGGTCCTGTCGACGGGAAATAAATCAGAGATGGCCGTAGGCTACGCAACTTTATATGGGGATATGTGTGGGGGGTACAATCCTTTAAAAGATGTGTATAAAACCCAAGTCTTTGCTTTAGCTCAATGGCGCAATGCCCATTATTATGAAAATTTCCTAGGTCCAAAAGGTCAAGTGATGCCAGAGCGCGTGATTAGCAAGCCCCCTTCGGCAGAGCTAAAACCCAACCAAAAAGACCAAGACAGCCTACCCGATTATACCACCTTAGACGCTATCTTGCAGGATTTGATAGAAGAAGACCTAAGCATAGAGGAAATTGTTAAAAAAGGCTATACCATGCCAGAGGTCAGTAAAATCTATCGTTTATTGGAAAGGGCTGAGTATAAGCGCCGTCAATCGCCTCCCGGTCCGAAAATTACAGTACGCTCCTTGACAGCAGAGCGTCGTTATCCCATTACCAATGGTTTTTTGTTAAATTTATGACACCTTATGTCTCTGTTATTCTACCCACTTATAATCGGGGGCATGTGATTCAAACAGCGATCCAAAGTGTCTTAAATCAAAGCTATAAAAATTTTGAGATTCTGGTGGTGGATGATGGTTCAACCGATAATACGCCAGAGCAGATTACAAGGGTGCAAGATAGACGTTTACAGTATATTCGCCAAGACCTTAATCAAGGGGCTGCGGCTGCGCGTAATGTTGGCATGAAAGCTGCCCAAGGAAGCTATATTGCCTTTCTAGATTCAGATGATGCTTGGCATCCGGATAAATTAAGACAACAGCTAGAATTTCTAGAAACCGCACCTAGCAATGTGGGGGGGTGTGTTACTGCGTATCGGCTGGTGTTTCCTGATAAATCAGTTGTGCGTTCTATCCACAAAGTTTAAAGGGATGTAACCTAAGTCCTGGCAGTACCCTTATGTTTCGTCGGGCCTGTTTAGACCAGGTAGGGGGCCAAAACGAAAATCTGAAACGGTTTGAAGATTGGGAATGGCAAATCTGTTTTTCGCGTTTTTATGCTTGGCATAAATTACCCCAAGTTTTAGCTGATATTCGTGCTGGCCATACTGTTGCCTTTAACATTGCCCAACAAGCCCTGCAGCAATTTGAGGAAACGCTCCAAAATATACCAAAAGCTGATAAAAAAACAATAAAGGTAGCAATTGCGTATGAATTGTTTTATGCTGCCTGCAAAAATCGGTTGTGGGCAAAAGCGTTTGCTTACTTATTGGGGACATCTACCAGAACTACTTTGCCTATCCTAACCAGAATTGTGTCCATCATAAGAAGAAAGATACAAGAATTTAACACTCTAACTTAAAAGTAATAGGGTATGAAAAATAAAGATATCAACGTTGAAACTGTAAGAGATTACTGGAATAAAAGACCCTGCAATATTAGGCACAGTAATGCTCCTATTGGTTCTAAAGAATACTTTGATCAAATTGAACAAAGAAAATATTTTGTTGAGCCGCATATTAAAGATTTTGCACAGTTTGAAACCTGGAAAGGTAAGGAAGTGCTTGAGATTGGCTGTGGTATTGGCACGGATTCCATTAATTTTGCAAGAGCAGGGGCCAAGTTAACCATTATAGAACTTTCGGAACAAAGCTTAGAATTGACTAAGAAACGTTTTGAAGTTATGGGGTTAACCGCTGAATTCTTCTGTGGTAATGCTGAAGAGCTTACAAACATCCTGCCTGCGGATAGGAAGTTTGATTTAGTTTATTCTTTTGGGGTCATTCATCATACACCTTGCCCAGAAAATATCATGAAAGAAATTGCTAAAGTCGTTAAGCCCGACGGCGAACTAAGGATTATGGTATATTCTAAGTACAGTACTAAGAACTTTATGATTAATTTAGGATTAGCTCAGCCTGAAGCGCAAGCTGGGTGTCCTATAGCCTTTACCTATAGTCAAGAGGATTTAAAAGATCTTTTTAAAGGGTTTAGGATCGTAAAATGCTGGAAAGACCATATTTTCCCTTACAGAATTAAAGATTACAAAGAATATAAATATGTAAAAGCGTTTCCTTGGAACGTGATGCCAAAATTTATTTTTAGTCTTTTCGAACGTTTCCTTGGCTGGCATTTTTTGATAATTGCCAAGCCAAATTAAGGAAGAATTTAATTTTTTTATGAAGAAACCCTATCTTTCAGTCATAGCTACTTCACGCAATGATAACCATGGCGGCAACGCTTTGTGGCGGACTCAGCATTTTGTCAGCGGTTTGGCGGCGCAAGCTTTGGCTTTTGAAGTACCTATAGAATTGATTTTAGTAGACTGGAATCCCCCCCCAGAAAAGCCTTCTTTAAAAAACGCTTTAACCTTGCCTACCGATAATCCTTATTTCCACTCCCGCGTGATTCAAGTTCCCCATGCTTATCATCAGCAATTCCAATTTTCAGACCAGCTGCCGCTTTTTCAATATCTGGCAAAAAATGTAGGAATCTATCGTGCCCAAGGCGAGTATGTACTGGCCACCAATATTGATATTTTATTTTCCAATGCTCTTATGAAATTTTTGAAAGCAGGGTTAAAACCTGGGCATGTCTATCGGGTGGATCGATTTGATATCGAGGCCGATATTCCCGACGGTCTTCCTTTTCCTAAAGTCTTGGAGTATGCAGAAAATCATATTATAAGGGTGAATTCTAGCAGGGGGACAATACCCTATTCAAAGTTCAAGGCTGGTATTTTTCCCCAAAAAGCCAACTTTATCCATTTTAATACTGCCGCTCTCTATACCGCTTTGCGTATGTTGGTGGGCTATACTTTAAAAAATTTTAATTATTATATAACCTTGCCAAAGTCTTTAAAAGATTTGCAAAAAAGACCCTTAGGAAATCCTAAAAAAAATTTATTTAATTTGGCTTTTGGTCTCAAGCAACAATTCTGGCCGCTTTCTAAAATTTTGCATACATGTGCCTGTGGTGACTTTACCCTGATGTCAAAACAAGACTGGCATGATTTAAAAGGGTACCCGGAGTGGGAAATTTTTTCTTGGCACATTGATTCTGTATTAATTTATCAAGCTTATCATAATGGTCTTAAAATGGTGAGTTTAAACTCTTCTTATCCTATTTTTCATATTGAACATGGTAAAGGGTCGGGTTGGACGCCAGAAGGGGCGAATGCCCTTTTTAACCGCTTAGATGAAGGCAAGATTACCTATTTGGATGATAAGGATTTAGAAGAAATCTTCTTCCAACAAGCACAAAATAAAAAACAAGGGTTACAGACTATTTATAATCAAACTTGGGGTGCTGCAGACCAGCATTTTGCTGAGGATTAAACATGCTGACTTTTTTTACAACGCCTAAGGCTTTTCATGGGCATATTGGCACCATTCAAAGGAATGCTTTGAAAAGCTGGATACAGCTAGACCCCAGACCAGAAGTTTTAATGATGGGTGACGATCCAGGAGTCTTAGAAACTGCCCAAGAGTTTAATTTTAAGCATTGTCCTTTAAAAACCCCTGCTGGTCAGGTTCCCCTGTTAAGCGATATTTTCCAAACCGCTTATAAAGAAGCTAGCTATGACTATCTTTGCTTCATCAACACGGATATCATCCTTTTGGATGATTTCATGCCGGCTTTTCATAAAATACGTCAGAAATTTACAAAATTTTTAATGATCAGCAGTCGGTGGAATCTAGATATTGCCGAAATTTTACCCCTTGAATCGCCGGATGAACGTACCCAATTAAGACAGAAAGCAGTTCAAAAGCACGATATGTATCCTGCAGGGGGCAGTGATTATTTTGTTTTCCATAAAAGCATGTTTCATGACATCCCCCCTCTTTTATTGGGCCGTGGGTATTGGGACAATTGGCTGATGTACCAGGCTAAACAAGAACAAGCAGCGGTGATTGACGTAACCTACGATGTAATAGCCGTCCATCAGAATCATGATTACAGCCATATTCAGGGACTACAAGCGGGAGAACGAGATGCTGGTTTAGTATTTAAAGCGCAACAAGGAAGGCAAAATTTACAATTAGCAGGGGGGCAAAAGAATATTTACACGAATTATGATGCTGATTATGTCATGATGAGTAGCAATATTTACTCTTCTTGGAATATAAAATTTATAGTGAGACGGCTTAAATCGTCGATCAGGCGTTTAAAATTACGTTTGCTATCTAACTAAAGAACAGGGATGAAATGACAAAAATTTCTATTATTGGTTTAGGTAAATTAGGTGCCCCTATGGCGGCAGTTTATGCTAGTAAAGGCTTTGAGGTAATTGGTGTAGATAAAAACTTATCTTTCGTAGAAGCGCTTAATAAGGGACTGGCGCCTGTTCAAGAAAATCAATTACAAGATTTTATTGATTTAGGTAGAAAACATCTGTCGGCGACAGTGGATACGATCCAAGCTGTGCAAAATACGGATGTTACTTTTATAATTGTCCCCACACCTAGCGGTCCTGATGGGACTTTTACGAATAAATATGTTGTTGAGGCAATTAAAGAGGTTGGCGCTGGTATCAAAGAGAAAGATACCTATCATTTGGTTGCTGTCTCTTATACACATCTGACGC
>ERZ1066127.406-NODE-406-length-23785-cov-10.937590_pt1 | contig 23785 bp, 17 predicted proteins | sample MGYA00382774_ERZ1066127 | MGnify/ENA primary metagenome ERZ1066127 (study PRJEB33369, sample SAMEA5778357) | biofilm metagenome | biome: Industrial cooling water; feature: Water cooling tower basin; material: Biofilm | place: United Arab Emirates | collected... | reverse complement strand
GTGGTGGAGTAGCTCGGCGAAAGCCTCCGCGAAACGGTCGGCGACCGCCTTGACCATGATGGCGGTGTAGGGGTCGTTCTGCTCTTCCAGCTCGCGGGCGAACTCATCCGCGCCATGAATGCCGAGCACAAAGCCGCCGATGTAGTCTGTGGCGGAGGCGTCTCGCCTCCCAGCCCATTCAGAAACGATGGACTTCACTCCCTGCCATTTCCAATCCTTCAGACCCGCCTTAGCTGGATTCCTTTTGATGTAATCCAACTGATTCCAGAAATCCTCTTCATCGCGAATGATGTGGTCATAGGAGTCCTGTTGCCAAAATTCTCCCGTTCTCGCCAACTTTCGATTCGCTTCCTTTGCCGAAAAGCTTTTGATGGTTTGGAGAATATCGGGAAGCTCATGCCCGTCCTTCGGTTTAATGAGCATGTGCACATGATTCGGCATGACACACCACGCCGCGAGATCGTAACGAATGCCGTCAAAGTGTGTTATGCTATTGCTGACGATTTGGGCAATGTCGTCGGTTTTCATGTAGGCATCACCGTTGCCTTGATCGAGAATCTGCTCGAAGTGCTGGCTGTAGAGATCTGCGATCTCACGTCGTGTTTTTTGGATCAGTGAGCCTTGTTGATTTTTTATCGCGTAGTCTAAAACTTCCTGCAGACGGGATTTTTCTTGAAGGTAAAGCTGCTGAACGGATTGAGGGAGAGAGTTGTGAAGGCGGAAGGTGACCGCGTATGTTCGACCTTCTTGGTACCAGTGGGGTAGGTCTTTGGTGTGATCTTTGGTGATGGATTGGTTATCTTTGAGATAAGATGGCTTGAATGATGAAGAGGCTTGGAGGCGAGACGCCTCCGCCACGGGTTTCACAAAATCCGCCAGTGCGACGTGGGGTTTGCCACTGGTTTTTTCGAGTTGCTGGCGCAGGGTGTGCAGGCGGCAGCGTTCGGCGGTGTGAGTTTCATCGGTCCAGACGATGACGTCATCGCCATCGGCATTGGCAGGAAAGAAGCCGTAGATGCCGCGGGCGGTGAAGCGTTTTTCGGCGATGATGCGTTCGATCAGGGCGAGGGCCTCGGCATGGAGTTTTTGCGCTTCGGCAGCCCCCTCGGCGTTTTGCGTTTTGAGGGTTTGTGTTTCGGGCTGCCACACGCCGCGGATTTCCCAGGCGTGGAAAAATGGTGTCCAGTCGATGTAGTTCGCGAGTTCGCGCAACGATTGGTTTTCGATGACGCGGGTACCCAAAAATTCCGGCACGGCGGGCTGGTACTGCTCCCAGTCGCAGGTGAATTTGTTCGCGCGGGCTTTTTCTAACGAAATCGTCGGCTTCTTGTTGGTGCCTTTTTCGAAGTCGATGCGGATCTTTTCCTGTTTCTCGCGATTCGCGATGGCAAAGGCCTCGCGTTGATCGGGCGAGAGCAGCGAGGTGGTGACGGGCACCGAGCGCGAGGCATCGAGCACGTGAACGACAGGACCGGAGTAGTGATGGGCGATCTTGATGGCGGTGTGCGCGGCGGAGGTGGTGGCACCGCCGATGAGCAGCGGCGTGGTCATGCCGAGCTTTTCCATTTCCTTGGCGACGTGGACCATTTCATCGAGCGATGGCGTGATCAGTCCGGAAAGCCCGATGATGTCGGCCCCGATTTCCTTGGCCTTGGCGAGGATCTTGTCGCAGGAGACCATCACGCCCATGTCGGTGACCTCGAAGCCGTTGCAGGAGAGCACGACGCCGACGATGTTTTTGCCGATGTCATGAACGTCGCCCTTAACCGTGGCGATGAGGAATTTCCCAGCGGAGGAGGGGCTTAGCGCGCTGGCTTGCTCGGAGCCTTTTGACGCTCCTTCGCTTCGCCTGCTTGACGCAGCAGTGCCAGCGACTTCTCGTTGACCGCCTGCGCTTTGTCTCTCAGCGCTGATGTCGTCGAGGAAGAGGTCACTGACGGTTTGGTCGATGTAGTTGGCATAACTTTGTAGTCGGATGATGGCATAATTACGGGCGTTTTCAAGGAGAAAATCGATGGACGGGTGCAGTTGTTCGCGCAACCAGTTGTTGTCACGCATGACCGGCTGCAGGAAAATGGAGTTATCGATGACACAGGACACAAAAAGCGGGTGTGCCTGGTGCTTTTCGCAGACATCAAGAAATGTTCGCGGAGCCTGATAATGTCCTTTGGAGGATCGGCTAAGGGGTACAATACGGCCGCCTTCCACACAGGCGCGGCGTATCATGTTTTCCACGGCCTTTTGCCAAGGACAGAACACGTAGCGCACGTTGACCACATGCCCTGCTTCCAGTGCGGCATCGATATGGGCGAATGAGCGCTTGGGATTCTGCAAGGTGCCGTCCATGATCAGCGCGGCATCATCCGAGGTCAGTCCCTGAGTAGCCGTCGTTTTACCACTGCCTTGGCCACCGGCGTTGAAGACGATGAGGCTCTCGGCGGGGAGTTGCTGGATTTTCTGATGGAACAACCATTCGATGAAGGCTCCGGCTGGCTCTAGCGTGGCGACGCTCCATTTCTGTCGTGACTCGCGAGATTCATTGTAAAGCGGGGAAAGTTCCTGCGCGCTGTTGCGGTCGAGGATGATGCCGAATTTCGCTTCGTACTGCGCGGCGGTGGTGGCGAGATTGCCCGCGAGCATGGCGGCGAATTCGTATTCGACGCGGCGCTCTTCTTCGCTGAGATCGGGGTAGGGGATGTAGCAAAAACCCTCGCGCAAGGTGACCGGTGCGGGGGTGATGCCGGATTCAAGCTCGCCGAGGTAACGCAGCGTTTCCGCCTTGGCGACCTTTTCCAACTCCATAAACGGCTCCAGCCAGGCGACGGATTTTTTCATCACGCGGGCCGACTTCACCACTTGCGGCAGGAACATTTTTCCGGCGCCGAACAGATCGCCGACCACACCCATGCCGTCCATCAGCGGGCCTTCGATGACTTTCAGCGGAATGCCGTATTTCACCCGCGCGGCCTCGGTGTCTTCTTCGATGAAACGATCGATGCCTTTGAGCAAGGCATACTCCAGGCGCTTTTCGATCGTGTCGTTGCGCCAGCTCAGGTCTTCCTCGATTTTTTTTCCGGTGACGTTTTTGTAGGACTCCGCGAGATCGAGCAGACGCTCGGTGGCATCAGGGCGGCGGTTGAGAATCACGTCCTCGACTTTCTCTAACAACTCCGGTGCGATTTGATCATAGACTTCGAGCATGCCCGCATTGACGATGCCCATGTCCATGCCCGCTTTGCAGGCGTGGTAGAGGAATACCGAGTGCATCGCCTCGCGCACGACGTTGTTGCCGCGGAAGGAAAAGGAGATGTTCGAGACACCGCCGCTGACCTTGGCGTAGGGGAGGTTTTCCTTGATCCAGCGGGTGGCGTTGATGAAATCGAGCGCGTAGTTGTTGTGCTCCTCGATGCCGGTGGCGACGGTGAGAATGTTGGGGTCAAAGATGATGTCCTGCGGCGGGAAATGCACTTCATCGACGAGGATGCGATAGGCGCGCTCGCAGATGCGGATTTTTTCCTCGTAAGTGGCGGCCTGGCCTTTTTCATCGAAGGCCATCACTACCACCGCCGCGCCGAATTTCTTGATGTGTCGAGCATGGGCGCGGAAGGTGTCCTCGCCCTCTTTCAGCGAGATCGAATTCACGATGCCCTTGCCTTGCAGGTATTTCAGGCCTTCTTCGAGGATTTCCCATTTCGAGGAATCGACCATGATGGGCACCTTGGCGATGTCCGGCTCGCTTTGCAGGAGTTGCAGGTAGCGTGCCATCATCGCCTTGCCGTCGATGAGACCGTCGTCGAAACAGATGTCGATCACGTTTGCGCCGTTCTCGACTTGTTGACGTGCGACTTCTAACGCGTCTTCGAGTTTTCCGGCGCGGATGAGTTTGGCAAACTGTGGCGAGCCGGCGACGTTGGTGCGCTCACCGATCATCAGGAAATTTTTGTCCGGCGTGTGGTTGTAGGGCTGTGAACCCGAGAGGCGCAGGAGGCGTGGAATGGTTTTCATGGAGCAGGAAAATCAGCAAAGGGTGGGGACTTCGCGTGGGACGGCGTGGCGCACGGCCTGGGCGATGGCGGCGACGTGTTCGGGCGTATTGCCACAGCAGCCGCCGGCGAGGTTCAGCAGACCGGCGTTGGCAAATTCCGCGAGCCAGCGGTTCATGTCATCGGGCGTCATGTCGAAGCCCGTGGGCGAAAGCGGATTCGGCAATCCGGCATTCGGATAGCAGGAAATGTGTGTCGTGGCCGCTTGGGAAAGTTCTTCGAGAAAGGGCTTCATCAGGTCGGGACCAAGCGAACAATTGAGGCCGATCGCGAGCGGATTGGCGTGGGCGACGGCATTCCATAGCGCCTCCGACGTTTGCGCGGAGATCATCGTTTCGCCACCGCGACCCACAGCGGCGGAGACGATGATGGGCATTTTCACCGCGTCCTCCTCGAACACTTCCTGGATCGCCACCAGCGCGGCCTTGGCATTGAGGGAGTCGAAAATCGTCTCCACCATCAGCAGATCCGATCCTCCTTCGATCAAGGCGCGCACTTGTTCTTTGTAAGCGACAAGAACCTGATCGAAGGTGATCACGCGGAAGCCGGGATCGTTCGCATCAGGGGAATTTGTGAGAGAAACCGTAAGCGGTCCGATAGCCCCCGCGACGTAGCGTTTCACGCCCGTATCGCTGCCGATTTGATCCGCCCAGTGGCGGGCAAGACGGGCGGACTCGACATTGATTTCCCAGGCCAGATCGCGCAGAAAAGAATTCTCGATGATGCCTTGGAAAAATTCCGGATCCTTGCGACCGCCGTGTTCGCGCGGGTCATCGACAAAAAACTCCGATTGCGAGATCGAGGTCGCGGAAAAGTTGTTCGTCTCCACAATGTCCGAGCCCGCTTCATAAAAGCGCTTGTGGATGTCACCGATGACTTGTGGATTCGTCAGCGTGAGGATGTCGCCGTTGTTGAGGATGTCCTTTTTGCTATCGGCGAAACGTTTGCCGCGCGCCTGTTCTTCGTTGAGTCCATAGGTGCGGATCGTCGTGCCCATGGCGCCATCGAGAACGAGAATGCGTTCCTTCAAGGCGGCGGTGAGTTCGGCAGTGACATCGGTCGGTGGCATGCGCGAAGCTAGCGAAGATGCCACTGTTTGGCAAGAAGATATCAACGCATCGCGATTTGATGATGCGAAAGATGCAGTTGCTGTTTTAAGGAAAATTTTCCGCTGCAGGCTTGCGTTGCAGTGGGTTCTGGGTATTTTCTGCGTGCCCATGGCAAAAGAACCGGTGAACCTTGAACCCACTCCACGCGATGAGAAGAAACTGCGCCGCACGGCTTGGATTTTGATCGTCTTTGCGATTGTGGGAGGCATTATGATTTTCAGTGCCTATGAGCGCTTTGCCCGCAATGCCAACCAAGACGGGCGTCCTTCCTACGTGGGTGAGTTGCGCTACAACCTTCCGATTCTGCGTCAGGATGGCGCACGTGTGGGATTTGAAGAACTGCAGGGCAAAGTGTGGGTGATAAACTCGGTCAGTGCCACACAGCCCGAGTCGTGTTTGCTGGCGGTGCGGGTCATGCAGGAGTTGTCGAAAAAATATCGCGACAACCCGGACGTCGTCTTGATTTCGATGGTGATCGATCTGTATGAGCCTGAAAAAGCTCTGGAGAAAATCAAGGCCGAGGCAGATCGTCAGGGGGCCCACCTGCCCCAGTGGTGGATGGTGACTACGGAACCTGTCGTGTTGCACAAATATCTCAAGGACAAGTGCAAACTGGGTATGCTGCCTCATCAGGAAAACGGCAAGTGGGTCTATGACACATCGCTTGTGTTGGTCGATCGCAATTTGAAATTGCGCAAAGCTGTGGTGCCGCAACAGAGGGGAGGTCCGCCTTACGTCACAGGATTCGATTTCAGTCAAGCGGCGTCATGGGATGCCAAGGGTATCAAGACGGGAACGGAACGCAGTAATCTGCGGGAAATGCAAAAATTGTTAGAGGAAACCGTCGAGATTCTTCTGCACGAAAAAGTCAACCAGTCATCGCCATGAACCGCACCGCCAAAATAGTAAGCATTTACGTCGTTACTGCCATCGCATCCGCCGCTATTTTGTATGTGGCCTTTTGGGTGCGTAGCGGACTGATCGAGAGGGAAAAGCCCTACATCGTCAACAGTGGTGCGGAAGTGCCCGAGGTTTTGTTTGCGATCGATCGCGATCTGGAAGCCACGAATCAAACGGGCCAGCAGGTGAAGCTCTCCGATCTCAAGGGTAAAGTTTGGGTGGTGGCGGAGTTTTTCGCTGTTTGCCCGCATTGTGCCATGCGCAATGGACAGGAGCTGCGCGAGATTCTCAATGAATTTTCCACACACAAGGATTTCCACCTGACTTGCATTTCCATCGATCCGGAAACCGACAATGTGGACAAGCTCAAGGACTATGCCAGCGCACTCAATGCCGATCCTGCGAACTGGTGGTTTCTCACGACCGACAACAACGCGAAAGCCCACCAATATATGGAAGAGACGATGAAGTTTTTCAAAGTCAAATCTCGCGTCGATCCTGCCGATGTCGAAAGCAATGGCAAGTATGCCCACGATCTGGGCTTGGCGTTGGTGAACAAGAATTTCGAGGTGGTGGGGAAATGGCCGCTGGCCGATGCCCGCAAAACCGATCCCGCGCTATACGAGTCCTTGAAAAAGGACATGTATGAAAAAATTCGCAAAGAACTCGCCAAACCATGACACAGCAGAGCTCGAAAATTTCCCTTGGCACGGAGAAAAAACTGCGTTCGGCGGCGTGGATTGTGACCTTGTTGGTCCTGGTTCTCGTGGGCCTGATGCGTCGTCCTGAAATGCGCATTCCTCTGCCCGATGGCATCAGTCTGCATTTTCTGCCGGCGGTTCATGCTTGTTTGAACTCCGCCGTAGCCCTGTGTCTGATCTGCGCATTGGTTGCCGTAAAGCGGCAGCGCTACGCGCTGCACCAGCGTTTCATGACCACAGCGATGGCGATTTCCGCAGTGTTTTTGCTTTGCTATGTGGCCTATCATTTCACCACGGACGAAACCAAGTTTGGTGGCACCGGTACCATTCGCCAGGTGTATTTTTTTCTGCTGATCACCCACATTGTGGCAGCAGCCGCGAGTTTCCCGATGATTCTTTTCACCTACCTTGCAGGTTGGGCGGATCGGCGTGAATCCCACCGGCGACTCGCGAAAATCACCTATCCGATGTGGTTGTATGTCGCCATCACCGGGCCGGTTTGTTACTTGTTGCTTCGTCCCTATTACTGAAACACCTTCATGAAAGTCCTGAGTTATCGAGATTCCGAGTTTGCAGCAATGGCGGACAGCATGAAACGTCGCGCTGTGCCCACGGATGACCTGCGCGATACAGTCGCTGCCATCATTGCTGAAGTCGCCAAGCGTGGTGATGCGTCGTTGTTGGATTTCACCGAGAAATTTGACCGTGTGAAACTGGCCGCCTCCGATCTTTTTGTGACGGAGCAAGAGTTGCAAGAAGCCGCCGCACAAGTGAGTGATACCACCCGCAAGGCCATCGCCGCCACGCTCAAAAACATTCATGCCTTTGCGGAGAAAAGCATGCGCAAAGACTGGAGCCGCCGTAATGCGCAAGGCGCGATGGTCGGCGAGCGCTTCACGCCATTTGATCGCGTGGGTGTCTATGTGCCGGGCGGCAAGGCACCGCTGGTGTCCACAGCACTCATGACCGCAGGCTTCGCCCAGGCCGTGGGTGTGCCGCAAATCCTCGCCGCCACGCCAGTGGGTCCCGATGGCAAAGTGAATGCCGCACTGTTGTATGCCTTGCAGGCAGCCGGAGCCACGGAGATTCTCAAGATCGGTGGCGCGCAGGCCATTGCAGCCATGGCACTGGGAACAGAATCCGTCACGCCCGTGGACCGCATTTTCGGCCCCGGCAACCGATTCGTGGTCGAGGCCAAACGTCAGCTCGTGGGTGCGGTTTCCATCGATCTTCTCCCGGGCCCCAGCGAAATTCTCATTCTTGCCGACCGCAGTGGCAGTGCCGAATGCATTGCCGCCGATATCCTTGCTCAGGCGGAGCATGGCGGTGACAGCGTCGTCGGTTTTCTCAGCGATTCGAAATCGTTGTTAGGAAAAGTCATAAAATCAGTGGAGCGCCAGAGTCGTCAGTTGAACCGCTCGAAGATCATCGAGGAGGTGCTGAACAAAGGCACTTTCCTTCTTCATGTGAAATCTCTGGCCCATGGCATGCAGTTGGTCAATGACTTCGCGCCCGAGCACCTTTCGCTGATTGTCGAAGATGAGGACACCTGGCTTGCCCAAGCGCGCACGGCGGGTGCCATTTATTTGGGGAATGCCTCTCCTGTTGCAGTAGGGGATTTCCTTGCCGGCCCGAGCCACACCTTGCCCACAGGAGGAGCAGGTCGATCCTTTTCCGGATTGCGTGCCGATCAATTCCAACGCCGCACCAGCATCGTGAAAATGGATCTCGCGGCTGTGAAAAAGTCGGTGCCCTTCACCGATGAGTTCGCCCGCATCGAGGGCTTGGATGCCCACGGCAGGTCGGTTTCAATTCGACTCGACAGTGGATGCTGAAGAGATATATTCCGAGCCCGTGTCTGATCTCCCCCCAGTAGAGAGCCATTCCTATCCGGCCAAGCGCTTGTCGGCGGGCGCGCTGTTTTGTCCCGATTGCCGGGTGAGGTTGGATCAGGTCGTGCCGGTCTGTCCTTCCTGTGGATTTACCGGTGCTCGTACCTTGAATCTCTTTCCCAGCAATGCACCAGCCATGCACGAATGGATGGACCAAGCAGCCTGCTGGAACGAGGGTTCAAGGAAAAAAATCCTCCAGTGGCTGAAACGCTTGCGCCGCCGCTTTCCGCAGATCCACTGGTGTCTGCTATCGATCTCTCTGCCAGAAGATGTGCGACTGCGCCTTTTCAATTTCTGGTTTCTCAATGTCAGCCCTGTGGCGGATGCGGAAGAGGCAGAGAGACGGACATGGACCATACTGTTGACATACGATGTCACCCATGACCGCATGGCAGTGACGCCCGGATATCAGATTGAGCCGCTGCTGGCGGACGATGATTGGGAGGACCTGCTGATCACCGTGAAAAGCTTCGCCCGCGAGAGAGGGGTCTTGCGCGGATATCTCGAGTTTTTTCGCGAGGCGGAGAAGAAGTTGGTGGAGGCAAGTCGTCGCATGAATGACCTTATCGAACACAGGGAAGGAGGAAGAAACTCATGATGCGTTGGATTTTTGCGGTCATCTTGATGCTTTCGGCTCTGCTTTATGGTGAGCCGGAGTCATCCGTATTCTCGCTACCGGACAAGCCCGCTAGCCTCGTGTGTGATCCGGCGCAATGGCTTACCACCCATGAATCCCGCGAGTGGGAGTCGAAACTGGAAACATGGAAAAATGATGTGGGTGTGGAAATCCATCTCGTCATTCTGCCCAACTTGCACGGCACCCCGCCGGAGTATGTGGTGCGTGAAGTGGCCCGCCGTTGGGGCGATGCCGAGCTGTGCGGGGTTGTTCTCCTGGTGCCTGATGGTGGTGGACCTTGGTTGTGGTGGCAGGGAGAGGTGATCGAAAAAGTCCAACTCGATCCCCGTGCTCAACGCGAGATGATCCTGCGCATGGAAAAAAAATCCCGTTCCGAGCTGACTGAACGGGAGCGCTTGGGGAGCGCAGTGCAACAACTCAGTGACACCTTGCGACTGATCAATGCCCAATGGCAGCGGGTCAATCACTTGCGGGACAAATGGAACGACAACATTTTCGAAAAATGGAGTCAGGAGCGCCTCCAGCGTCGCGCTCGCTGGGTCACCGTGGGCACAGCAGCTATTTTCCTGTCATTGCTGCTGGTTTGGTGGTATCGTCGCCAGTGGATTCACCGACGGAAACATTTTTTCCCCCGAGTCACGGCACAGCGTCGCTTCGGCGCCCCCTATGCCGGGGGCAGCGGTGCTGTGGTTTCCCTTCCATCCTCACGCTCATCCTCATGAAATGCTATCCATCCACTCTGCTGCTGTTGACCTCGCTGGCCGTGATGTCGTGCAAAAAAAACAAGGCCCCTGAACCTACCATGGTGGAGCAGGTGACGGAATTCGCCCAGGAATTGAACGAGGCGGAAAAAGCCGAAATCAAAGCTGCGGACATGCCCATTCTGCCCGTGTCCGTGGGAGATCAGTGGATCTATCAAGTGAAGATCCAGGTGCCGGAAGGAGCACAAGTCCCGGGTTCGAAAGCTGTGGATCAGAGCTTTGAACGCACACGAACTTTCCTTGGCAAGGTAAAACCCAGTGGAGATCATCCGGAAACCGATTGTTTTGAGATCGAAGCCGTTGGCAGCCCCATCGAGCGGGAATACGTCAAGATCGATGATGAAACGGTGAAAATGTGCGGATCGGAAATGGTCGGTGGCTCGCAAATGATTCCCGTCTGGCTTGATCCGCCGGTTTTGTTGGTGAGTGCCGGTGTGAAAGCGGGAGAGAGCTTGCCACCGCTGGAAATCAAAGATCCTCGCACCGGCGTGGAGTTCTTTCGAATGATTCAGGTGGTGGGCAGGGAAACATTGACCGTCGCCGGTCGTGACTTTGCCGCCATTCGCATCTTGATGACTGGCAAGGACGGCAAGGATGGCGGCATGGACACACGCCGCACCATCTGGTTTGCTCCGCATTACGGTATCGTCAAAGAGGAAAAAGCCCGCTACATCCATGATCAACTGATCATGAAAGAGACCATCGAGCTGAAATCATTCCAGATGAAAAACGATACCGCTGCCGCCAGGAGGCAGTGATCAGTCCTCAGGCAATTGCGGCAATTTGGCCTCGGCGGCTTCGATCGCAGCGGTGATCTCTCCCCAGCGACTGAAGGCAATTTCCAGGGTTTGGCCGATTTTTTCCAAGGCGTTGGAGGTCTCACGGAATTTTTGCGGATCGGCAGCCACTTCTTCGCTGGACAAATGCTGGGTCAGGGCCGCCTGGGCCTTTTCCATCTCGGCAATCTTCGCCTCGGTGCTTTCGAGGTCCTCTTGCAGGGGCTTGAGCACCTTGTTGCGCTGATTGCGGATCTCCGCTTCGAGCTTGCGCTGTTCCTTGCGATTGCCGGATGGCGCGGCAACGGGGGCGGCTTCGACTTGTCGTTTGGCCAACACCGGCGCGGCGGGCGTGGCGGGGCGCGGCGCGTTTTTGAGTTTATCTTCGCGCGCGCGGTCGGCAGCGGATTTTTCGAGGTAGTAGCTGATGTTACCGGGGTAGAGTGTAGGCTTCGCGCCAGGGCGGAATTCGAGCGTTTTGCTGACGAGCGGGTCGAGGAAATTCCGGTTGTGCGAGACGATGAGCACGGTGCCGGGGTAGTCGATGAGCGCGCGCTGGAGCACGTCCTGCGATTGCATGTCGAGGTGGTTTGTCGGCTCGTCGAGGATGAGGAAATTCGCGGGCTGGACCAGCATGCGCACGAGGGCCACACGCGAGCGCTCGCCGCCGGAGAGCACGCCGATTTTTTTGAACACATCATCACCGCGGAACAGGAAGCAGCCTAACAGATTGCGGCAATGCGGCGCGGCATCGCGGGTGGCGGTTTCCTCGACCGTTTCGAGAATCGTTTTGTTCGGATCCAGCTCATCGGCGTGGTTCTGCGAGAAATACGACACACTCACGCGCATGCCCAGGGTGAAGCTGCCGGAGCTGGGTTCTTCCTGGCCGGTGATCATGCGGCAGAAGGTGGACTTGCCCGCGCCGTTCGGGCCGACGATGGCAAACTTCTCGCCCTTGGTGACCTCGAAGTCAAAGTTCTCAAACACCGTGTGATTGCCGTAGCGCTTGGTGGCTTTTTCCAACAACGCCACGGAGTGACCGGAGGACGGCGGCTTGGGAAAGCGGAAATTCATGATCGGGTCCTCGGCCTCGATGACGATGCGCTCGACTTTGGCGAGCTGCTTGATGCGCGACTGCACCAGCGTGGCTTTGTTCGCCGAGGCGCGGAAGCGATCGATGAACTCCTGCGTTTTGGCAATCTCCTTGCGCTGGGCTTCGTACTGGCGCAGCAGGTTTTCCTTCCGCGCGACGCTTTCCTTTTCGTAGTAGGAGTAGTTTCCGGCATACTCCTCGGCCCGGCCTTTGTGGAACGCGATGGTGCGGGTGCAGAGGGTATCGAGCAGCGAGCGGTCGTGGGAAATGAGCAAGATCGCGCCGGGGTAGTTGATGAGGTAGTTTTCCACCCAGGCCTGCGAGTCGATGTCGAGGTGGTTGGTCGGCTCGTCTAACAGCAACACTTCCGGCGATTGCAAAAACAGCTTCGCCATGGCGATGCGCATTTGCCAGCCACCGGAGAAGTGACCGCAATCGCGTTCAAAGTCCGCCTCGGAAAAGCCCAGGCCTAACAGCACGGACTGAATCTTCGGCTTCATGCGGCCGGGATCGAAGGCCTCGAGTTGCAGCTCCAGATTGCCGATTTCCTCCAGGCATTCGCTGAACGGCGAGGAACGCGGATCGAGGTGCTCGAGCGAATCGCTCAGTTCATCGATTTTCTTTTTGATCTCCATCGCCTCGGCAAAGGCGGACTCGGTCTCCTCCCACAGGGTGATGCCCTTGACGTGAATGCCCTCCTGCGGCAGGTAGCCGATGCGGTAGCCGCGAGGTGCGGTGACTTTGCCAGCGGTCGGCTGGATGATGCCAGCCACGCATTTCATCAGAGTTGATTTGCCCGCACCGTTGTGACCGGCGAAAGCAATGCGTTCCCGTGGTTGCACGGTGAACGAGAGGTCATTGAACAGAACGCGGGCACCGTATTCGACGCGGAGGCCTTGGATGGAAAGCATGAGGATTCGTGGAGTAAATGGAAAAAAGGCGGACTCCCGCGAGGGAGTCCGCTGGAGAGGAAGCTGCGATCAAGCTTGAGGTTGTTCTTCCTCTTGCTGGCCGCAGCATTGTTTGAATTTTTTGCCGGATCCGCAAGGGCAGGGGGCATTGCGACCGGAGTTGGCAATGTCAAAGCTCGGACGGCGTTTCGGCAGATTGAGCTTGATGGTGGGCGCTTCCGGCGAAGGCAACAGCGCGGCACCGGTGGATTGGCCGATGTTGTCAGGAGTGATGTCGGCATCGCCCTCGGCACCTTGCAGTTGATGCGGATTGCTCTGGAGTTGGCGGATGAATGCCTCGATGGCAGCCGCCGAACGGAACAGATTGTGGAAGGCTTCCTGCTCGATGTTGCCCATCAGTTCCACGAACAAGGTGTAGGCCTCGTTTTTGTATTCCACCAGAGGGTCTTTCTGACCTTGGGCGCGCAGATAGACGCCCTCGCGCAGCGCGTCCATGTTGTAAAGGTGAGCCTGCCACTGTTTGTCGATGGCGGCCAGCACCATGCGGCGCTCCTCTTGTTCGAGAATCTCGGGCGGCAGGTTCGCGGTGCGCGCCTCGTAGGCCTCTTTGACTTTCTCGACCAGCAGCGTGGTAATGTTGTCCGGGCTCTTGGCTTGTTGGATTTCCTCCAGAGTGATGCGCACGGGCAAGTTGCCCTGCACCCAGTGGAAAAGCTCTGTGAGGTCGGGAGAATTTTCATCGCGCCCTTCGAAGTAGCTGATCACGTTCGCCGGGATGACTTTTTCGATGATTTCCGTAACCAGATCGCGCGGGGTTTCGGTGGACAGCACTTCGTTGCGATAGCCATAGACAACCTCGCGCTGCTTGTTCATCACGTCGTCAAAGTCCAGCACGCGCTTGCGCCAGATGTAGTTGCGCTGCTCCACGCGTTTTTGCGCGGTTTCCACCGAGCGGTTCAGCCACGAGTGTTCCAGGGCCTCGCCATCTTCCATACCGAAACGCTCCATCATTTGCGTCATGCGCTCTGCGGCGGCGAAGTTGCGCATCAGGTCGTCTTCAAATGACAGATACGCTTGGGAAAGTCCGGGGTCGCCTTGGCGGGCGCAACGTCCGCGAAGCTGGCGGTCCACACGGCGGGATTCGTGACGCTCGGTGCCGATCACAAAAAGTCCACCCAGTTCTGCCACGCCGGGCCCGAGTTTGATGTCGGTGCCGCGGCCTGCCATGTTGGTGGAGACCGTCACCGCGCCGCGTTGTCCGGCTTGGGAAATGATCTCCGCCTCCTGACGGTGATACTTCGCATTGAGCACCTGGTGCTCGATTTTCTCACGCTTGAGCAAACGGGCAAGTGTTTCCGATGCTTCCACCGAGGCAGTGCCGACCAGCACGGGCTGGCCTTTTTCATGAGCCTCGGCGATTTTTTTCACCACGGCATTGAATTTCTCACGGCGGGTCTTGAAGACCTGGTCGTTGAGGTCGATGCGCTTGTTCGGCTGATTGGTGGGAATCGGCAGCACGTCGAGTTTGTAAATGTCAGAAAACTCCGCAGCTTCGGTTTCGGCGGTGCCCGTCATGCCGGCGAGTTTTTCGTAGAGACGGAAATAGTTCTGGATGGTGATGGTGGCGTAGGTTTGCGTCTCGCGCTCAATCACGCAACCTTCCTTGGCCTCCACCGCCTGGTGCAGGCCATCGGACCAACGGCGGCCCGGCATTTCACGACCGGTGTTTTCATCCACGATAACCACTTTTCCTTCGGTGACCACGTATTGCACGTCCTTTTCGTAAATGCAGTAGGCCTTCAGCAGTTGGGAAATGTTGTGCATTTTCTCACCTTGCTGGTCGAGGCGGGCTTGCAGTGCTTCTTTGTGGGCGAAACGCTCGTCGTCGGTGAGCGAGGGGTCGGCATCGATGTCGCCATAGGCTTGGCCCAGGTCTGGCAGCACGAATGCCTCGGGGTCGTTCGGTGAGAGGAAATTGCGGCCCATTTCCATCAGGTCGGCGTCGTGGGCTTTTTCATCGATGGTGAAATACAGCTCTTCTTTGATGGCAAACAGCTCGCGCTTCTGAGCATCCTGGTAGAAGGAAAGTTCGGTTTTTTCGAGCAGTCGGCGATTTTCCGGCTCCTCCATCAAACGCATGAACTGGCGGTTGCGCGGTTGGCCGAGCTTGAGCTTGAACAGCGCGCGCCCAGCGGCATCTTTGTCACCGGCATCGAGCTTGGCCTTGGCTTCCGCCGCCAGTTCGTTGCAGAGTTCCGTTTGCTTTCTCACCAGGCGCTCGATTAGCGGCTTGTAGGTGTCGTATTGGTGAGAGGATACGGTGGCCGGACCGGAAATGATCAGCGGCGTGCGGGCTTCGTCGATGAGGATGGAGTCCACTTCGTCGATGACGGCAAGGTAGTGCGTGCGCTGCACTTGCTCATCCACGGCGGTGGCCATGCCGTTGTCGCGCAGGTAGTCGAAACCGAATTCCGAGTTCGTGCCGTAGGTGATGTCGCAGAGATATTGCTCACGGCGGTCCTGCGGGTGCATTTGGTTTTGAATGCAGCCCACGGTGAGTCCGAGGAATTTGTAAAGCGAGCCCATCCACTCGGAGTCACGACGTGCGAGGTAGTCGTTGACTGTCACAATGTGCACGCCCAGTCCGGTCAGCGCGTTGAGATAGACCGGCAGGGTGGCGACCAGCGTTTTTCCTTCGCCGGTCTGCATTTCCGCGATCATGCCACGGTGCAGCGCGATGCCACCAATGAGCTGCACGTCAAAGTGCACCATCTCCCAGGTCAGCATGTGATCGCATACGGAAATTTGCCGACCGCACATGCGACGTGCGCCATTTTTCACGACAGCGTAGGCATCCGGCAGAATCTGCTCCAGATACTTCGCGCGGCGTTCACGGAAGCTCGGCTCGATGTCGCGAAACGCTTCTTTTGCGGCTTCGATGGCATCCGCCGTTGCCGCGATGCTGGCGGGGAGTTGCGGGAATTCCTCGCGCAGACGCGAAAAGCGCGCCTCGATTTCCTGGGCCACCACGCGCAAATCCTCCGGCGCCATGCGATACAACTGTGGCTTCGGCGGTGCTTGCAGGTCATGGTAGCGCGCTAAATGACTGCGCCATTTTTCCGTCAGTTCGCGCAGTTTCTCCTCTGATTCGCGTTGAAGGGCTTCTTCAATTTCGTTGATGCGTGCCACAATCGGACGAATGCGGCGAATTTCCCGTTGGTTTTTGCTGCCAACGATTTTTTGAAGAATCCATTTGATCATAAATTGCGTAAAAGTAACTGAAGAAGCGGCGCACTGATACAGGCGGAATCACGCGAATGCAAGGAATTATCATGCCCCCTCGGACGTTTCAGAAATTTTTCCACTTTGCGCCTTGACTCCGCGCGATGAACTACTACAACCGTCCGCCCAGCAATCTAACGCCATGTCCCTCCAAAGCCCGAGCAAAGAACGCAGTCACACCCATCGCGGTGCGCGTTCATTCGTGGCGACATGGCTGCCCACAGCACCGGAAATTTCCGGATACGTCATGAATGACATCCGCCCCGGCCGGGCTCCAGAGGTGGGGACTTCCCACTCACGGTTCGAGTAAACCCAACTCATCCACGCCTCTACCGCCGCCCTGCCGCATCCCGCGCCGCAGGGCTTTTTTGTATCCCCGTCATCCCTCTCGTTGATCTCCCACCATGTATCCGTATGAAAACCAATGCCTTATTGACCGATCGTGTCGTCCTCGTTCTCAACCGTAACTGGCAAGCCATTGCCACGCTGACCGTGGAGCAAGCAGTGCATCGCCTCGTCGCCGACACTGCCCGCGCCTTGTGGATCGATGGCGAACATTTTCAAGACCTCGACTGGGCGCAATGGGCCGCTTTGCCCGTGCGCGCGGACGATCCAGTGATCGGCACCGTGCGCGGCCCCATCCGCGCTCCGCGTGTTATCTTGATGCGCCGTTATGACAGAGTGCCCATGGTCACGCTCAGCTTCGGCATACGCGGCATCTGGGAGCGCGATGGCGGCCGTTGCCAATACACCGGACGCCGCCTGGCTCCCGGCGAGGGCGACATCGACCACGTCATCCCGCGCTCGCGTGGCGGTGCCAACTCCTGGGAAAACTGCGTGCTCTCCTGCAAAAGTGTCAACCGCAAGAAAGCCGCCCGTACCCCGGACGAAGCCGGTCTCCAGCTCCTCAAGCCACCACGCCCACCTACCGCAGTGCCCAGCACCTTGCGCATCAGCAACGTTCTGGACATCCCGGAGTGGCGGCATTTCCTTGTGTGCTGACCCCATGGATGAGGAACAAATCTTCTTCACGTTCTGAGGCCACTTGCCGCCTCACCGGGAAACATCTTCTCAATGCAGGCGACGTGCCGCACCCCGGCACACCATCACCACACCAGCTCCGCCACCACCGGACGGTGGTCCGAGCCAAGATCCGGGCCGATCTGAAAACTACGGCAACTCATGCCTTCTCCGCGATAGAGAATCCGATCAATCGGGATGCCAAGAAAAGCATTGTGCCGCATCCAGGTCGCGCCCGGTGATCTGCCGCGGGAGGCATCCCGCAGTTGCGCGCGCTCCAGTGGCCGGCCCATCTTGCTCCAGCGGGTGATGTTGAAATCTCCCACCACGATCACCCGTCCTCGCTCCTGCTCCACTTCGCGTCCCATGATCTCCATGGTCTCCTTCAACGCGTCCGCCCAGAATCGAGAAATCGGGGGCAGGGGATGGATGCCGAAAACCGCCACCTCCCCCTGGGGCGTGGCCAGATGAGCGATCAGCAGCGGAAATTCCCGCGCACCACAACGCACAATTCTGTGCTTCGTGATGGGCTGCTTCGAGTAGAACGCGAAACCGGTTTTTTCTTCGATCGAATACGGATACTCCTCCCGCAACGCCTCCAGTTCCTTGGCCCAGCGCGTCGTGGTTTCTGAAAAATAGATGCAATCCGGCTGATCCTCGCGCACCCAGCGCAACGCGTCCTCATGCCTGTCATTCGATACCAACACATTGAACGATGCGACGCGTAAAGGCTTGTGCGTCGTGACCACTGCCGACGGTGCCACGCATGCAGGTGCGATCCTGACGACCGGCAAAAGCAGCAATACCGCCACCGTCACCGCCTCCCGCCACGCCCGCATGAGCAGCAGGAGCAAGAGACAAAATCCGAATAAGTAGAGATACTGGAACTGAAAATGATTGAACAGATCCAAGACCCAGAAACTCCCGCCGAACCAACCGAGCACAGGAAATACCGCCCCCAGCACCGCGATGCGAAGAATCCATCGTCGTGGCTTGGGAAACAATAGCGAGCGCCAGGTCATGGCGGCATTGTTGCCACTTGCGATAACGATGCAAGATCAATGAAGTGTCGAGCCGCGAGGATTCGCTTCGAATATCTGCTTTCCATCGCAGGGCTGGAGAGTAGCATCCATGTCACAAAGCAAGAGTATGTTTACCTTCCTCCGGAATATCACAGTACTCAGTGCGGCCACTGTGTTCTGGATTTTCCTATCATGGGGCAGCTACCACCTCATTCGCGATGGCATGGACGCGCAGATGATGGGATACGAGGCGATCTCCCCCGAGAGACATGAGGAAATTTGGCGCCAATTGGTGAAAGATACGATGCGAAAGAATCTGGGTTTCACTTGCGTGATGCTGGGCATCGGCATCGTGCTGGGCTTTGCTTGGATTTCCAGCTTGCGAGATCATTCAAGGAAATGAGGAGCGATGTCATCTTTTGCCTGCGCTTCTTCACTTCACACTCATCCGGCTAGGCGCCCGCCTGTCCTCGCATGATCGGTTTGTGGTTTGCATTCGCGAACGGGCGTGTATCATCGCGCGGATGAAAAAATTCGTTTGTATGCTCGGGATGGTGCCTGCTGTGGCGTGGGCGGAGGTGGAGTCGGAGATTCCCTGGGGAGTCGAGGCCGTCGCCGGATTTCGCAGTGATCTGGTCCACCGCGGATTCAATCTGGCGGAAGACGTCTTTGATTATCAACTGGAGACGGAAATCGCGATCACCAATGACTGGAGCTTGAATCTCTCCGGCTACTACGGTACCGGCACGGGCAACGGCAATGATTTTTCCGAGGTGAACGGCATGCTCGAGTTGCGCTACGATGCCGAGAAGTGGAGCGCGGGCTGGGCTTTCGGCTACCGCGACTTCACGTCCACTTTTTTTCGCGACGGCTGGGAATCGGGTCCGTTTTTTATCTATCGATTGACCGAAGACTGGGACCTGCGCGGCGAATATCTCTATGACGAGGGCGCGGAGTCATTTTACGGAGCCGTGCAGCTCTCGTGGAGCAAAGCGCTGAACGCGAAGTCATTTGTATCGGCGCGCGGTGGTGTGAGCCACGTGGAGGATTTCTATGGCAGCCAAGGGTTTCACGCAGCGGATCTGCGTTTGTCTTACACCTATCTGGTGGCCTCGAATGTCTCGGTCACGCCGTTCGTGGGGGGATCGTTGGCGATCGATCGCGAGGCGGATGACGCTGTGTTTGGCGGCATCTGGTTTGAAGTGACATTCTGACAGAGTCAGCGCTTCCGCAGGTGCGATGGCAGTATGTGGAGTTGCTCGCGGTATTTGGCCACGGTCCGCCGTTTGATCTCGATGCCAGCCTGATTAAGCGTTTTGGTCAGGGCATCGTCGGACAGGGGCTTGGCGGGATTTTCCTGATTAATGAGGGTTTGGATCGCGTCGCGCACGGCGGCGTTGGAGAATTCCGCTCCGGTGGAGGTTTGGTAACCCGTCGCGAAAAACGCGCGCATTTCCATCATGCCATGGGGCGTCATGATGAATTTTCCGGCCACCGCGCGAGAAATGGTGGTGGCGTGCATGCCCAGATCCTCCGCGATTTCCGCCATCGTCATGGGGCGCAGCTTGGCGTGACCATACAGCAAAAACGGCTCCTGACGGGCGATGATGCGCTCGGCGATGCGAAAGATGGTTTCCTGTCGCAGCGAGATGGAACTCATGATGGACCTACCGTCGCGGATGTTTTCGCGGATGTACTCGATGGTCTTCTTGTCACTGCCCATCTTGCCTAACAAATCCTTGTAAAAGTCGCTGATGCGCAGGCGCGGGATGTAGTGATTGGTGAGTTCCGCTTCAAATTCTCCTTCCACGGTGCGACGAATGATCACATCCGGAGTGACATGAGGATTGGACGTGGGATGGAAGGATCCACCGGGATCGGGATCGAGTTGGGCGATCATTTCGGTGGCCTCGGCGATGCGCTCCGTGCTGGTGCCCAGCGCGCGGGCGATTTGATTGATGTGACGGCGGGCGAGGTCGTTCAGGTAGAGATCACAGATTTTGTATTCCAACGAGTCCTCACGCTGCAAACGGCGGAGTTGGATGAGCAGACATTCCCGCAAATCCGTGGCACCGATTCCCGGCGGATCAAACGATTGCAGCAGTGCCAACGCCTGCTTCATCACCTTCGGCTTGATGGACAAACGTTCGGCGAGACTGTCCGCAGGGATGTCAAGGAACCCGCGTTCGTTCAAGTTACCGATGAGCGCCATGACCACTTCTTTGATCGCATCGCTGGCCATCGATTGCTGCAACTGCTGGGCGAGAAATTGCTGCAAGGTCTCAGGTGCCACAATCGAGTCGTAGAGAAACTGCCGTCTTTCCTCGTCATCGCTGCTATGCGATTGCGAGGCATTGCGGGTGATGTCGCGCTCGCGGAAGTCATCGTAAGTTTCGCCAAGGCCCTCGCCCAATGGTGTTTCCGCATCGACACTCAGTTCCTCCCAGTCCTCGTCCAGTTGTTCGAGAGTGGGATTCGTCTCCATCGCCTGATGGATCATCTGGTTCAGTTCCAGACTGCTGGCCTGCAATATCTCCAAACTCCTCCGCATCTGCGGAGTGAGGGTTTGCTGCTGGTTCAGCGATTGGTGAAGTGAGGCATCAGCCATGGGGCGTCATCACCATACATGAAAATGCCGCAGCGCAAAGCAGTTTTCGTGCCATCTTGAGTGAAAGAGAAACGCACGGGTTTTGATTCTCAGGATGGCCTGGTCTCAAGCCTGGCTCTTGACGGACTGACGGTGTTTCCAAAGGTTCTTCACCAGGGACAGCACCAGAAGCAGATACACCACTTGCCAAAAGAGGTAGGCACCGGGAATCGCACGGTTGAGGTTGACGGGGAATTCGCTGATGCTGAGGTGGTTGCTCACACAGAGAGCTGGCAAGGAAAGCGGCGAGAGTCCCGCGATCCAAATGGCGATGGGCGCGAGGCGATCCGAAGCGCCGCCCATGATCGCGGCAACCATCAGCGGCAACACCAGAATAAAGATCATGCTGAGAAACACCGCGCGTGCGCCTTTGAACTCTAGCAGAAGCTGGTGTGCCAGTGCGCAAGTGACCATGGCCAGGATGAAATACAGGGCAAGCGATACCGGCGCGAAGTGACCCGGGAACCAGCGCGACTCAATGATCATGTGGGTGAAGAGAAACCAACTGGCACCGCCCACCAGAGCCATGATCAGCACGAACACGCTGGAGTTGGATTCATCCGAGCGCAGCGGCAGGCGCGTTTTCTGTTGCTTGTGAGCCCGCCGCCAGCCGTTGATTTGCGTGTTGAAATGAGGCGTGATGATGCCGCTCAAGACCCACAGGAACAGCAAGCTGATCAGGCCGTAGGCCAGGATCATGGAAAGTGCCTCCCACGATGCGGGTTGCCAGGATTTTCCGCGCATCATGTAGGAGAATCTCGCGAATTGCTGCGTGGGAAAAAGCTTGCCGGAATCAATCAAGGGAAGGGCATTTCCTAACAACTGAAGTTGCACCCAACTGTAAAACCCCACCGCCCAGAATTTCCCCAGCAGATGGGCCTCGGCGTCTTTCCATCTCCGGCACAGCATGACGAAAAAGGTGATGATGAGACAGGCTTGGGAGAAATAGGTGAAGGCCGCTTCCGAGAAATTGAGGTTGAAAAAGCGGGCATCGGAGAGCAGGCGTCGTCCGGTTTCCCATGCGCTGCCCGCGCTGCTGGGCAATAAGAAACGCATGGATTCCTCGACCACTGGGGTGATGGTGAGATACTTGAAAAACACCAGGCCGAACTTTGCGGCTTGAGGAATCACCGTGTAGAGGGCGAAGATCAATCCAATCGAGGACAGGAAGGCCCAGCGGCGGTTTTTGACGATCGTGCCCGTGAGCAATCCGGTCAGATGATAGAGAATCGTGGTGCTGGCGATCACTCCATAGAGCGACAGCCAGGTGTGCATGGGCACATCTCCTTTCCACATGCCCCAGATGGTGAAGGGCAGCGTGCAGGCAAACATCACATACTCGCGCACGGGCAGGCCGAAAAGATAGCCTAGTACTTTGGCTGCAGGTGTCATGGGCAACAGGCGTTGATAGTCGATGACTCCCTCATCGCGTTCTGCCGTCATGCCGCCCGAAGCCTGGGCCGTGCCGAGCACAAAAAGAATCAAGCCCTGGATGACCAACAGCGCGATGAGTGGAGTGCGCTCGACATCACTCTCCGACATGTCCGTGCGCCACTCCGATGTGGTGCGTGCCATTTGAAAAATGAATCCGGCGACCATCACCGTGATGAGGCAGCTCACCGATATCGCTGTGGGGCGCAAACGCGAGCGGCAGTATCGCAGAAAAATGGGATTCTTCCAAAGTTCCCAAACGCGGCAGATGACAGGATGATTCATGACAACCGACTCCTTTCTGCAACGCCAATCAGGATTTCTTCATACGAACTGCGTTTCTCGGAAAAACTGCGCACTCGCAGGCCGCGCTGAATCATGGTCTCCAGCAACTGGGCCTGGCATTCGTTGTCGCCCACGAAATGGAGATGCATCACACCTTGTTCCAGTCGCGCCGCTGTCACACCATCACACTGGTGAATCCAGCCAGGAATCGCATCCAAGTTCTGCAAGGGCACGATGCTCAGGCTGCGTGAGTCATCGCCGAGTTGCGCCCGCACCTGGTCCACAGTGCCGGAGGCGAGCAACCTGCCGTGACTCATCACGCAGATCGATGTGCACATTTCCGCCAACTCGGTGAGAATGTGTGAACTGATGAAAATCGTGGCACCACGGGAGGCGAGTTTGCGGAGTGTCGTGCGCAGTTCACGGCGGGCAAGGGGATCCAAGCCGCTGGCGGGTTCATCAAGGATCAGAACCTTGGGTGAGTGCAGCATGGTTTTGGCGAGCACCAGACGCTGGGTTTGCCCACGCGAAAGCTTGTGGCACCAGTGGTCTTTATGGTCGGTGAGAGCAACCTCCTCCAGGCACTCGTCAGCGCGTGCGGCGCATTGGCTCGCGTTTCCCAGACCGTGGGCGCGGGCGTAGAACCGCAGAAATTCACCGCACTTCAGGTCGCGCGGCACCGGTGCCAGATCGGGCATGTAGCCGATGATCCGGCGTGCCGCTTCCTTGTTTTCCAATACATCGACGCCACTCAATATCACCTCGCCGTAGGTGGGCTGCATCAGGGAAGCGAGGACCTTGAAGGTGCTGGTTTTGCCCGCACCGTTCGGCCCCACCAGGCCGAAGACTTCGCCGGCCGGCACCTTGAGTGTGAGATCGTGAACCGCGGTGAAGCGCTCGTAATCGACACGCAAGTCGCGAATGTCGATCGCGGGAATATCAGTTGGGGAAATCATGATCTTGGAAATGTTAGAATCCGATATCGTCATCAGGATTCCAGTCGTTAGGAATCGTCAAGCCCAGGGCCGCGGCTTCCTGCTGCTGTTGCACAAGGCGCTCCTGCCGGAATTTTTCATACGTCTGCCGCTGTTCGGGCCGCAGCACCGACATCATCGCCTGTTGCGGGGTGGTGCCCGCCGCCAGCGGTTTGACTCCCTCTTGCAACCCGTCGAATTGCATTTGCGGGTCATAATGGCGCGAGCCTTGGGCCATGTAGAGAAAGATCTGATGGCGTTGAGAGTCATCGAGTTGCACGATGTTATCAAGTCGCTTCAC
>ERZ1066127.404-NODE-404-length-23826-cov-11.057128_pt1 | contig 23826 bp, 25 predicted proteins | sample MGYA00382774_ERZ1066127 | MGnify/ENA primary metagenome ERZ1066127 (study PRJEB33369, sample SAMEA5778357) | biofilm metagenome | biome: Industrial cooling water; feature: Water cooling tower basin; material: Biofilm | place: United Arab Emirates | collected... | reverse complement strand
ACCCAATACAAGGCAATCCAACTCAAAGCTGGCACCACTTTAAATGTCATATAGGCAACAAAAACAGTGGAAACCACATACAACAGCATCCCTCCCAACGCATTGCGCTGGCGCCATTCGAGTAGCATTTCATGCCTGAGCAAAACCCAAAATTGTTGCATGCTAATGTGCGCAAAATTAGGCTTTAAATCAGGCATTGCATCCCTGACGTGTAGAAAAGGCTACCTTTGTGTGCGCATGGCCAAAACCGAATTTTTCAGTACTTTAAAACTTGCCTGGCCCATCATCATTGGGCAACTGAGCCACATCGCCTTAGGCGTTATTGATTCGGCCATGGTTGGTCGTTTAGGTGCCGATCCGCTGGCGGCAGTTTCGGTTTCAGTGGGACTTTTTTCAATCCTCATGGTATTCGGCATTGGCGTTTCATTTGCGATCTCTCCCTTAACAGCCATTGCTCGGGGTGCAGCAGATACTTTTCAAGCCGAAAAAATACTCAAGAATGGGCTAATTAACGGCGTGGTGGTAGGCACCTTGTTGGTGGTCCTGATGCTTCTTGTTGCAGCGGTATTACCTTGGATGAAACAAACTCCTGAAGTCACCGCTCTTTCAGTCACCTATTTGCAGATATTGGCCTTGTCGATGCTACCAATCATGATATTTCAATCGTTTCGTCAATTTAGCGAGGGACTGGAAATCATGTATCCGGCACTAGTCATCGGACTGGCTATGATACCGATGAATACCTTTGGCAACTGGTTGTTAATTTATGGCAATTGGGGTTTACCTGTTATGGGAGTTGAAGGCGCTGCATGGGCCACAGTGGCTACGAGAGTCGTTGCAGCGATCTTCATGGCGCTGTATGTGCTTCGCAACCGGCGTTTTGCCGCATTTCGACAAATGACCTGGCGTCGCGCAATGGATACCGGGGTGATTAAAAGGCTGTTGGCCTTGGGAATTCCAGGTGGTGCTCAATTGATTTTTGAAACATCAGCATTTGCGTTTGCAGCTGTGATGATTGGTTGGTTAGGTAGCAAGGCGCTCGCAGCGCACCAAATCGCCATCAATTTAGCCAGCATCAGCTTTATGGTAGCCATTGGGATATCATCGGCAAGCGCCATTCGTGTAGGACATGCGCAAGGTCAATCCAATTTCACCAAGGTGCTAAACATCGGCAAGTCGTCATTTCTCATGGCAGGAGGATTTATGGCCTTGTGTGGCGTTGTATTTATCGTTCTACGCCAAGTACTCCCGTCGCTTTACATCGAAGATTTGGAAGTCATTGATCAGGCAGCTCAATTATTACTCGTGGCCGCAGCTTTTCAAATTGTGGATGGCATCCAAGCCGTTGGTGTAGGATTACTTCGTGGCATGGAAGATGTAAAACGCCCAACATTGTACGTAATGCTTGCCTATTGGGTGTTGGCATTGCCATTAGGCGGACTTCTAGCCTTTCCGCTTGGCATGGGCGTACTTGGTCTTTGGATTGCACTCGCACTTGGCTTAGCAGCCTCCGCTGTATTACTTTCTTACCGCTTTTTTAGGCTAACAAGACTTAAAATCGCTCAAAAGAAGTCATTATAAACCGTACTTCAGCATTTTAGCATAATTGCTCTTAAAAAGCAATCGCTTGCTAATGGTCAGCATGGCCATAGGCGACGACTGCGGCAATGGTATAGTGGGTAAAGAAGGTGCCAAATTCACCCCTCGCGCCGGGTGATCTAAGAAAAAGGTAGCCGCATACTGCCACTTTTGAGGCGTATTCAACACCAAACCAAATCCATTGTATCGGCCAATTCCAGACCAATACTCTCTGTGAAATTGGAATTCTAGCTCGGTAGTATTTGAGGTTGTAAGGCGAAATCCAAATGTTTGCCGACCTATGTTTTCATATGCACTTCTTCCGAACCATTCAGAAGTACCAGAAAGCGCCGTACCATATTCGATGCGATACAAATTCACAAAGCGATCTATGGTTTCGGTATGATAAACAAACTTAAATCGCGGATGGCCAATGTATGCTGTAACACCTTTTTGACGAATCGAATGGCTGCTTACAGCGGCATAACCTTCGGCCCTGTGCCAATGCCATCCAAATCCGACATATTTGTTCGCGATTGGCATTACCAATGCTGAGAGCTGTAGGCCTGGATTTATAACCGAAGTATCACTAAACTCAATCGACCCATTTGTTGCGGCATTGATGCGGGTTGGTAAGTAGGCGGCATGCATGCCCCCGTTTATTTCAGCTTGCATATCGAGCCATTCAATCCAACTTCCTTGAGCTGATGCGAATTGTGGAGCCCCTAGCAATAGGATGATGTAAAAAATCAGGCGCATATTAAAAAAGAATGGCTGTTAGAAAATGAAGTCCAGAGGTAGCAAAAGGTGCATGCACGGGATGGACGATGGACCTGCCTTGATCGTACAAGACACCTGCGCGCACAACAGTGCCATCCCCCATGGGAAAGTCAATTCCCATTCCTAATAATTGGTGCATACGATAGGGATCAAATTTTGCATTGGAAATATCGACATCACTGAAAAAGTCATCTGCTCCTGTAGTTCGACTTTGCACCTGCCTGTATACCGGCACAAAGGCGCGCAAACCACCGCTAATCCATGTGTTTGACAGGGCAGTTCTGAACAAGTAGAAACGGGCTTGCAAAGGCACTTCTAAACCATATTCTTGTAATCGCCACAGTCCTCCGGCGCCTGTGGTTTTTACAAAGTCGGCGCCTTGCAAGGCAGTTGCAGTGAGACCTGCAGCAATACTGATACCCGGACGTAAATCAAATTCCTTTTCAACACCAACAACGCGTACATTTAGTTTTGGTCCATTGTTGAAAGCACCAACTGTGGTTTCCTGTTGCATCCAAGAAAAACCAACCGATGGCAAAACTACGCTCAGTTTGTTTCGGCTGCGTAACAACTTTTTCGATTCGTTGTAGCCTACATCCAAGCTAGAACCCATGAATAAGTCAAAATTCCTCAAGACACCTATCCTAAAAAAGTCGCCTCCAGCTGTTGCATCTTCTCCTAAGCCATATTCAATTTCACCACTTCGGCGATATGACCACATGTATTCGCCAAATGCATGAAAGCCATGAAAGTTATCATATTCTATGCGAATGCCATTTTGGAAAGCCAATAACGCTGGTGTGGCGCGCGATAGATTGCGAAAGGATGGATTTTCGAACAAAGCAAGCAAACTGAGATTGTGGGCCTGAATCCTTTTATCTTGGTCCCAGCTAAATCTTGGCCCAACCAGGTATCGATTAAAATTATAGCGACTTTTTCCTTCTGCAATTTGAGTTGGTTCGAGCCAGTTGAAATACGAAAAGTTCCTAAGACCTGTTTGATACCCTACTTGAAGTTTAATTTCTTCTGCTCCTGCAAAAGCTGTAAAACCGCCATTTACACCCCAAGAAAAATTCTGGAATAAAATACCATGACCGGCATAACCACCGGCTTGGACAGCGAATCCCAAAGTTTTACTGTAGACTGGCCATATTTCGCCTGCAGCGGCAAAATCAAGCGTTCCAGTTTGATAATTCCGCGTTTCAGAATCATAGCTGTAAGTATTCCCATCGTATGTTTCTTGGGTAAAATTCTGCCAAATAGGCGCTGAAGTTGCCGTATAACCTGCTTGGGCTTTGAAACGCAAGGTGTTCGCAAAAAAGTCGTTTTCGGCCTGATGGTCGCCTACTCCTTCAAACAACATCATGGCTACTCCTACGTGTAATGCCAGCGCACTGGCACCAGCACTTGAAGCGGCAGCGTAGTTTTCGGTCCTTTGTTTATCGTTGCGTTCTTGGTATTCTTTTACCCGCTGCTGCCTTTCATATTCCATCTTTTTACGCTGCTCTTCCGCCTCTCGTTCCTGTTGCTCACGATCGGCTTGCCGCTTTGCTTCCTGATCTACCTCTGTATTAGCTTGATCTGCCGCGTCTGATTTTTCCTTAGCATTTTCAGCATCTTGATTTTGGCCCTCGGTTTCATTTTTCAATCCTGCTTCTGCCTTTGCCAATCCCTCTCGAGCTTCTGTTGGGTTGTCACTCAATCCCAAGGCAGATTGAAATTCTGACTTTGCCGAGGCGTAATCTTTCGACGCCAAGGCTTGATTACCTGCGTCTACTTTTTCGCGATAAGCTTCATTGCGTTGGTTGTCTTTGCGCTTTTTCGCGATAGCGGCTATCTGATCACGCGGGTACGTTGTTTCTCTATTCAAAGGAGCTGCTTCTTGGTACAAGCGCTCAGCTTCATCCAACTGATCGGTTCGAAATGCCGCGTCGGCCCTACCAATCAGTTCTTGGTAGCGTTCCTTGTTCTTCGCCTCCACCTGCGTTTTTTCATAATTGGCGATGGCAGCCTCAAATTCGTACCAGTTTTCCGCTAAATTTTTAGCACTCACACGTAAATTGCGGATGCTATAGCTTCCTAAAGCACCCTCACCTCCAATGTCCTTGGTTGACCAACCTGGTCGATATGACTCACCCAAGGAACTACCAAAGCCCTTGATGACGCAATTTTTGCTAAAGGTAGTTACGCGGTATGCATCTTTGAAAATATCTGCGGTGATGTCGGGACAAAAAAAACGCAGGTTATTAAAGGGTTCAGATCCAATTTCTGACGCAGTGTAGCGCTTTCCTTTGAACCAATAGGCATCTCCCATGGCCTCAACGCTGGCACTCATCGGGATGTCAACTTCACCAAACACATTCACAAAGCGATACGATAAAGTCACTCGAACCTCGGGCCCATTTCGTCCGGCTCCTGGTGTATAGGTTGTAGAAACGCTTTGTGCATTTGCTCCAAAGCCAATCAAAAGCAAAAATATTGCAATGGGGACTTTTTTACTCCAGTTAGATAACATAGTATGTTGGTGTACAGCAGGTTTCGTCAAAAATAGCACAGAACTTGGTAATCAAAAAATACCAAGTACTGGGTATTTTTTGCTCCTTGTTGAACAAGATTATACTTCTATCATGTGTGTATCGACAGAAATTTAAAAAAGGGCTTTACAAAGTTTTGCTTTTCCTTACCTTTGCCCCCGGAGAGATGGCAGAGCGGTCGATTGCGGCGGTCTTGAAAACCGTTGACTGTAACAGGTCCGGGGGTTCGAATCCCTCTCTCTCCGCAGGTAAACCCCTTCAGTACCAGCTGAAGGGGTTTTTTCATGCCCTGTCAGGCGTCGCGGCCTTAAGCCGCTAGCGAGGGACAGGGCATGAAAAAACCGGCACCGCCTCAAGCGGGGCCGAGGTTTGACTGCAAGCCCCCCTCCCGGATCAGCGTAGCTAATCCCGAAAATCCAACTACCCAATTCGTTGCGTCTGCGGCCTTAAGCCGCTAGCGAGGGACAGGGCATGAAAAAACCGGCACCGCCCGAAGAGAATTGCTGAAAAGGGCAAATCATCTAGCCCTAATCATGAAAAAGCAGATACTTAGCGAAAATCGATCCTTTATGGCACAGAGGCGATGCCTATTGGAAGCAAGCATAAACTTCTTATTTTTACTACATGCGAGTACTACAAGATTGTTGGCTGCTACTTTTCATGCTGGTTGGTGGTCAAGCCTATGCGCAACTGAAGATAGAAGGCAAAGAACTCCTTAACCTACCTGACGGGCATCAACTCATCCGCTACGTTTTACCTGAGGCAGGCAGTCTTCAAGGTCGTTATGTAGATGTTTGGTTGCCACAAGGTGTGTCACCTGACCAGAAATTGGGCGTAATCTATGCACACGACGGACAGAATTTATTTGACCCTGCTACTGCTTATGGCGGAGAAACTTGGAACCTGCATCAAACAGTTCAACAGCTGATAGAAAATGGCCAAATTGCTCCTTGTATGATTGTGGGGATTTGGAATTCATCAGCTCGTTTCGAGGAATACTTGCCCTCTCCTGCCTTTGTTGGACTCAGTCAAGCGAGGCGAACGCAATTACAAAAAGAAAGGAGTGGTGTACCCAAAAGCGACGAGTACTTGCGCTGGTTGGTTTCTGAATTAAAACCTTTTATCGATCAACAATTTCCGGTGCACAGCGACCCTAAACACACGGTTATTATTGGATCCAGCATGGGGGGATTAATCTCTTCCTACGCTTTGGCCAAACATCCGGATGTTTTTGGAGGTGCAGGTTGCTTAAGTACGCATTGGCCATTAAGTCTCAAAGTGAACGACTTGAACAATTCGATAGCTTACCGCCACTACCTACTTAAAAACCTGCCAAGAACGGGCAACCATCGTTTGTGGATGGATTATGGCACTGCCACATTAGATGCTTGGTACGAACCCCACCAAAAGGCTTTTGATAAAGAATTGAAGAAAATTCCAGCTTGGAAATCGAATGAGCATTTTCAGTCGAAAAAATACCCTGGTGCTGCACACAACGAGATCGCATGGCGCGAACGCTCAGCTGAGGTATTGGGCTTTTTACTTGCCCCATGAAACGTTGTTACCAAGTTACTTTGCTGCTTTGCGTGCTAATATTGAATGCATGTCAAAACCAGCCTAAGGTCGCAAAAGAGGATTTGACTCCATGGATCGACGATATCATGTATTTCGTGTTAACCGATCGATTTGCAGATGGTAATCCGAACAACAACGGACAAGGTTTTGGCGAGTATGATACCACCGATGAAAATATGTTCCACGGTGGTGATTTTTCCGGTTTAAAAGCGCAATTACCCTATTTGAAAAAGTTAGGAATCACCTCTTTATGGCTAAGTCCTCCTGTGATGAATGCTGTTTGGTCACGTGACAGTGCCATCACAGGATATCATGGCTATTGGGCAAGCCACTTTATGAAAACTGATCCACACCTAGGTTCACTGCAGGAATACCAAGAACTGGTCAAAACACTGCAATCGGAAGGCATTAAGGTGGTCCAAGATGTAGTTACCAATCATACTGGCGACTACTTCAGTTACCAAGGCACATTCAATCCCTTAAAACCCGAACAAAATTTTCATAGTCGAGGCAGACCCTTACAGAAGCCTTTTGACCAAAACGATGTGCGTGTATCGAAAGACAGACATGCTGGCATCTATCATTTTACGCCAAGTATTCAGGATTACAACAATCCTGATCAGAAATTACGTTGGCAAATGAGTGACTTAGATGATTTAAATACAGAGAATCCTGAAGTAATTTCTGCTTTAAAAAAGTCATTTCGATTTTGGATGGATAGCGCTGGCATCGATGGCATTCGTTTCGACACCCCACTATATGTTGATCATCCCTTTTGGCATAGCTTTTTACACGATAGCAGCGCAGGTGATCCTGGCTTAAAAAAGCATGCACTCGTAACAGGTAAACCTCACTTTTTTACTTTCGGAGAAACATGGGTACATTCAAATCCATACAAGGCCGATGGTGAAAAGAAGGCACAAAACTACTTAGGAAGTAAGCAGCATCCCGAGATGGATGGCATACTGCATTTTCCCATGCAGCAAAGCATTCATCGCGTATTTGCAGGTGGTGCACCACCTTCAGAACTTGTGTATCGACTTGCTGTAGAGGACAGCCTATTTCCTAGCCCATGGCAGCGTTTGCATTTCATCGATAATCATGATATGCCACGCTTCCGAGCTTCAGCTTCGGAAGAAGCCACCCGTCAAGCATTGGCCTTCATCATGACCATTCCAGGCATTCCGGTGCTCTATTATGGCACTGAACAAGGACTAACCAGTACGCGAGCCAACCTTTTCAACCAACTTGACAGCAATAGCCAAGACTTTAAATTCACAAGGCAGCTGATTTCCTTGCGAAAAAGCTCGAAAGTTTTTAGTCGTGGCAAACTACGGCTTTTGGCAGATGAAAAATTGCAGTCGGGGCTTTTCGCCTATGAGATGAGTTACAAGGGCGAAACCAAGTGGGTGTTTTTCAATACCTCGGAAAGCGCCATACATACAGGAAAGCTGCCAATTTCGGGAAAACAAGGCCAAATGAAAGCCCTGATGCAACAAGGCAAAGTCGAGTTTGGACACGTTCAGGCTGGTGAACTTGGCTACCTTTACATGTCACCAAAATCGTGGGTTGTTGCTGATTTGACACCGGCAGCAGGAAATCCCGCTGTTGAAAATGGCGCATTGCGGCTACTCACTCCTATTGCCGATACCCTCCGATCCGCTGAACTTAAACTGGAGGGTTTATGCCTTGGATACGACAGTTTACGACTCTTTGTTAACGGAATTGAAGAGCTTCCCTGTAAAGTTTCAACCCAGCAAGCCATGTTTAAAAGCACCTTGTCCTTGGTGAACATCCCGTTTGGACAACATCAACTCGTTTGGATAGGTTGGAAACGTGGTCAAGCCCACTTGGCAGGCAGGCAGCTTATTTTTACTGACTTGCCTGTTAAAAAATGGATGCAAAAATCGGATCCAGTTGGTGATGACCTTGGGCCAAATGGACTATATCGCTATCCTATTGCCTTTGAAGGACTTAAAAGTATAGACTTTACCAAAGCAGTTTTGCTTGATCAAGGTAATGCCTTAGAACTGCATTTACATTTCAATAAAGCCTTTTCGAAAGCTTGGAACCCGCCACTCGGATTCGACCATTTGCAACTGATGGTTCTGATTAATGTAAACAAAGGTAAAGGCGCCAAAAGCTTAAAAGAGGCCCATTACAGCATGCCTAACAAGGGTAGTTTTACGCATTACATCTCGCTTAATGGCTGGCAAATACAGGCATTTGAAGCCAGCGAGCAGGGAAATTTAGCCGCTACAGCCGCGGCACCTCAATTCTCGTTACTAGGCGAAAAATCGATGCGTTTGCGCATTTCGCCCGCGTTTTTAGGATATCCAGAAAAATTGGAACATATCGAAATTCATGTACTGGGCTGGGACAGTGCGGGAGAAGGAGGTTTGCGCCCACTTAGCCCATCAGGAGGTCCTTATGAGTTTGGAGGAGGCAAATCGAGCGATCCAAAATGGATAGACCGGATCGTCCTTCAGGCAACGTACGCTCATTGATTTATTTTGATTTTTAGATATAAAAGTGTAGCTTGGAACAACTAAAGCTTGTTCTATGAAAAACTTTTTACTCATGGCAGTACTGCTCATTTCGGCACAAGCTACTGCCCAAACGGCCGCTGGTGGACCTGACGCATACGGTTACACCTGGCGTGATTCGAATGAACCAAATGGTCCTGCTGCATCTTGGTTCAATATTACCAGCATAGGCACCCCAGTTACAGGACTATCCGACGACAACGTAGTTGGTCCTTTCGGCTGGATTGATGGGTTTCAATACTATTGGTACATGCCTACACAAGTCTGGATAGGTTCAAACGGCTATCTTACTTTCAATGGTTCCAACATTGCTTCCCCCTTTCCTACCATACCCAACACCGCTGCACCCAACAATTTCATTGCGCCTTACTTGTCTGATTTAAACTTTTCTGGAGCAGCTAATCCGGCACAATGCTACTATCACGTGGTTGGCGATACCATTTGCGTAAGCTGGATCAATGTGCCATTTTGGGTAAACGCCAATCCGGCATTTACAGGCAGCAATAACTTTCAGGTTATCTTAAACAAACTCGACAAGAGCATTACATTCAATTACCAATCCATGAGTGGCACCACCCAAAACAACGACATCACGGTGGGCATCGAAAACATTACAGGACAGCTCGGACTGCAGCACAGCAAAAACCAATATCAACCCAGTAACTACACCATCAAATTTTACTATCCAACCACGGTAACTTACCAAGCCGTTGATGGTGGCGTTAATTGGAACATGGATGAAGGAAATGGAGGTGTTTTCGTGAAAACTGGCGTGAACAATCCCCTGAAAACCAACATTCGCAATTTTGGCAACCAAAACTTGCCTGCCATCAACGTCAACAGCACGGTAACCCGAACTGGAAGCCCAACTGTTAACAATACCGCAAGTTTCACCAATTTGGGTGCAGGCATTGACACTACAATTTCTTTGACCAACGGCTTAAATCCAACAGTTACGGGGATATACAACATGAGCACCACCATCAGTGGCATAACTGGCGATTTGGTCCCTGCCAACAACACCCTGGCCACCAAAATCATTGCTGTTGATAGTTCTGCACCGGCTGTATACCTCGATTATTCTGATGGCACCTTGGATGGCGCGGGCTTAAGCTGGTCGGGTGGCTCGGGTGGAATTGGCTACTACATAGAACCTCCTTTTTATCCTTGCCGCATTACAGCCTATCGCATTTACATCACCTCAGATGCTACTTCTCAAGGCTGCATTTTGAAAATTTTCGATGACAACGGACCGAACGGTGGACCAGGTACCCGGCTTGATTCTACCTTCGCCGCTTCAGGCAGCTTTGCGCTAAACAGCTATAGCAGCGTACTGCTTACCAACCCCGTAATTGTGAACAGCGGTGGATTTTACATCCTATGGGAAATGCCACAAGGCTCCTCCATAACACTTGCACGTGACTTAACCCCACCAATCAGCTATCGCTCATTTGAAGTATTGGGAGGAAGTTGGGCTAGCTACCGCAGCCGATTCACTGAAGATTTCTTATTCAGTGTTGAGGCCAATCAGCTCCAAGTGGAGGATTTGAATATGGTGAGAATCAATAACATCACTTCTAATTCAGTGCTCACCACGCCAACTGCACCTACCATCACCATAAGAAATGCAGGACAGTTGTTAAACAGGGCCGTTCAATTGCGTTATCGTTTTGGTTCACAACCCATCGTCACCGAGAGTCTCTTTGCTAATATACTTGGCCCTGGCGATTCGCTCAATTATACATTCAATGCCCCTATCAGTGCAAGTCAAACGACCACTGCTGATTTGTGTGTATGGCTGAGCATGACTGGTGACATTAATCCACTCAACGACAGCATTTGTATACCCATCACTTATCAAGTAAACAATACCAGTGTAAACGAAGGCTGGTTGTCGCAATTAAGGCTGTTCCCCAATCCCACTCGCGATGTGTTTGAAGTCACAGGATTGATAGCAACTGCTACCATCCGTATTTATAATTTGCAAGGTGCGTTGGTGCACGAAGCGCAAATTGGCAGCGATGGTAGCGCTGGTACTGTAGACCTTGGGCATTTGGCTGCGGGTGTATATCAAGTGCGTTTACAAAGTGGCTCTCTGTTTCGTCACATGCGTTTGATTAAGCAGCCATAATTTATAGGTGCAAGACCAACATAAAATGCTACCCTTATGGGTGGCATTTTTTTTGAAAGATCGCAATTAAAAATCCAGAAGCATAAAAAGCCGCCAAAGAAAACTTGGCGGCTCTTATATTGGGTATTCAGAAGCTTAGCGCTGCATGCTAAAAAACAAGGTAGCACCAGGGCCTTGTGAAAAAGAAACCACTGCGTAGCCCTTTTTGCCTGCAGAAGTTATAAACTTAAATGCAGGTTGGGTTTTGCTGAGCACCAGCTCTGAGAGCGGATTTGAAAAACTCAGCGTATCCAGGTTCGCGTAAGTATGGTTGTTCATCAAGTTTTCGAAAGAACCTTGCAAATTGGTGGTATCTAGGTTAAGATTCACTGCCTCAAAGCGGGCATAATTGCTTCCTAAAAAGCAGCCATAGGACTGCACTAATTCAGGGTATAGATTTAATGCTTCGATTCTGTCACTGGCTACAACTTTGATTTGATTCGCTGGCAAACCAGTTTTGGTCAATGCCAACAAGCCTATAGCTGTAGAAGTTTTGTCATTATCCGACTTATTAAATGAGCTATTTAATGGAACTTTATGCGTTGAAAATGCAGCATTTACAATCATATAATAAGGTGACCAAAGATAAAATGAACCTGCCTGTTCAGAAGCAACATCGGTTGTGACCAGCGAACCGCTAGAAGCGAAACTACCTGCAGATAGAAAATTGAGCAGCTTGTTGTCGTTTTGAACGGTCACATTAAAAGGCCCCACTAGCTGTTCTTCTCCTGTTTTAAGCACAAATTTCACGTTGATTGTAGTATTTGCATATGCCGGTATAACCAATTCAGGCAAGCTGTTTTGTGCATCAACGTACATATTACAGCTCTTGGTAGTTCCTCCAACAGTAGTTTCAACCCAGATTTTATCTACTTCGGCAAAACCTCCCGAGAATTTCTCAAAATTCCAAACAGCATTGATTTTGACCATAGAACCAGAAGGAACAGTGATAGAGCGCGGCATGTTGTTGTATACACTCAAATCTTCATTGCTGTAATTGTTTTGCTGATAAAACACATTTTCCAAGGTATTGCGGTATTCAATAGATGCCGCAACACAATCGGAGAGCGGCGCATTGCCTGGCTCTTCGCATGATTGAAGGGTAAATAAAAGGGCGATAGCCGGTAGCCAACGCAAAATGGTAGTTTTCATGGTAGTTTAAATTACGCCACAAAGAAGCCTCAAAGAAAAGGTCTAAGAAATACCACAGATGCGCTATTTTGAAATCGGAAAGCTGTAGCAATAAAAAATCCCGGCCAAAAATGACCGGGATTTTTGTGGTGCCCAGGACTGGAAACTACCTCCCCACCCTCTTCACCGCCTTGCAGCCACGTAAACGCACTTGCTGCACTTAGTTTTTCATTGTCCATCCTGTACTTGTGTCCCGTTTGTGTCCCGCCGTTTTGGGGAAGGCTATTGGATTTTTAGAAGCGTTGATGCCTTTGTGTTTTGGATTAAGGCATTGATAAATAGCCCGAAGCTCACACCGCCAAATGCAATTGAAGCCACGCCTGCATCTCGTAACTCGCCCGCTGTTGTGGCGCTACTTGCCATGTTGGTCACAACCAGCGTACCGGCAATGCCAAGTGCAAAACTTAGCAGCATAGACGTTGATGCATTACTTACATGCTTCTCTGCTTGGATCATACGTTCTTTCATCACCTCGGTTGGCAAAGCGTTTTTGGGCGCTAAATCTATGTTGGCTTCTAAAGGTTGGTATTCGTTTCTAAAATCGAAATAGCTGCGTTCGATCCGAGTAATTGTTGTTGAGGGGTAAAGATCCTGGTTAGCATAATACTCAGAAACAGATACGCTATCAAGCAGCACCAAGCTATCTATGCTTGATTTGAAAAAGGTTTTGTTTTTAAACCTGTTCAACTCAAAAATACGTATGCCTATCGTTTTGCTTGCCAACGATGAAATATGTCCACGTGCTTGAAGCTGGCCTTCCTTATAAACCAAAGCTTGAGCACTGCAGGTAAACTGTGCGCAAAGCAACCCAACAATTGTAGCTAATTTTTTCACGGCGTTAAAATTTTGATTCATTCAAATGTACCAAAATATTTAACACTTTATGTATGCTGCAACCGCTTCACCTGTGAGGTGAGTTCAATGATTTGCTTTTTCATCCAAGCCAATTCTTCTCCAAGAAGATCTGCAGCGGATTTGCTGTATCGCTCTATTGGTTCCTCTGCAACCATGTATGTTGGTTCGTGGTCCACGACTTTGTATGTAACATTATTCGTATTTACGAATGGCTCTCCTTCTCCTAAAATAATCCAGTCCCTACTTACATCCGGAACCTGACGAAGCAAGGCTTGAATGAATTTAAAATCAGGATTATTCTTTCCATTAATCACTGAGTTAACGGCACTTACGGCAATGCCGCTTTCACGTGCAAAGGCATTTTGGCTGTAGCCTTTTTCGGCTATCAACCACTTTATCCTGCCGCCTATACTTTGCTTCTCCATGCTGTGGAAAACTTTTTTGTCATTCTGTTATCAGAATATCATTCTGATTTAAGAATATTTGTATATCCGTATAAGTTCAAAAATAGGAACATGAGCGAACAAAACAAACAAAGGTCCAGACCACTACTCCCTCGCGGGTATGTTTCGGCCATTGCAAAAGAGGTAAAATGCCAGCCTAGATATGTTACTGAGGTCATTCATAACCCTGAAAAATTTTCTTCAGTGCGTGCAAATCTGATTAAAAAACTGGCTGCCAAAGTGCTTCATGAGTTCGAGTCAGGGATTTTAGACCATTCTGAAATCTGAATATAATGCCCCGCACCTCTCCCCATACCGCCATCACCAAAGCCGACCTACAGCTGCTGCTGGTTGAGCTGAGCCGCCTGCGTGCGGCCGTGGAGGCATTGGGTGGTAAGGTAGATGGTGCTACACCCTTGGAGCTGGTGCACCCAGCTCCTACCACACGCAAAGCGCGCAAGCGCAAAGCACCACTTACCGAGGCTGAATGCATGAAGGTAATTGAGAAGAGTGCCGAGCGGCTGCGCAAACAAAGAAGCTCCTAACGTCAAAGGAAATATGCACAACACAACCAAAAAAGAGGTGCGCTCGGTTTACCAGCGCATGGCCGCCAAGGTGCCGCCACCCTCAACGCCCGGCGTACACATTCGCCGCACTTGTTTTCCTGATGGTACCACGCTGAATTATGGAGGTGCCCAGTGAACAAGCAAAACGAACCGGCCATTGGCACTTTGGCCGTGGCCATCCTCCAAAAGTACGGCGCAATGCCCACTGTGCGGCAAATTGGTGGTGTATTTGAAATGTGCGTGAACCACCAGCGCGCTGGTAGCTCGTTCAAGATGCGCAGCATGAGCCTGGCCACCTTGCTGCAAGAGTATTACGGCTGGCGGGTGGCACAAGATCAGCTGCTGGCACTGGCATCAACCACCAAAGCAGGGGGGCAACATGCAAGTGCTTAATCGATTGACCTTGCCCAACCGAACAACAGTGCACAGGCATTTGCCTGCCATTCGGTGTGATAAAAATGGCACCTTTTACTTCAATCAACCAGCTACGGAATTGATAGGGCTGAAAAATGGTGACTCTGTGGAGTTTATTTTAAACCCTGATAGGTATTCGCCGAATCACTTATTCGTGACCAAGACCTTGCCAGCACAAGGGTTTCCCATTAAGGCATACACAGCTCCAGGCAAAAAGGGTGTTCAGTTTACATCTGTACGTTTACGCGACAAGCTAATGCATGCATTTAATGTAACCGAAGGAAAGAGCTTTCTGTTTACAGTTCATGAGTCAGAATTAGAGCTGGCACCCCACATCAAGTGGCAGTTAAAATTGGAGGTTCACCATGGCTGAGCTTCTATCCATCCCTGTAGCGCAGCTGCAATTGGCTGCCTACAACCCTCGCAAAACCTTTGATGAAGCCAGCATAGCAGAACTGGCCCAAAGCATGAAAAACCGTCAGCTGCAGCCTATTCTAGTGCGTTTGCTTACACCGGCCAAAGGCAAAAAAGCAGCCATCTATGAGGTAGTGTGTGGTGCCCGGCGCATTAAGGCGGCAATAGTAGCTGGCTTGCCTGAAGTGATTTGTACAGTGGCTGAATTAACCGACGACGAGGCCGAGGAGGCAGCTTTGACCGAAAATCTTGAGCGTGAAGACGTGAAGCCCATGGAAGAGGCGCGCGCCTTTGCTGCGCTCATGGATCGTGGCTACACCTTGCAGCAGCTGGGTGAGCGTTTCCATAAATCGCACGTGCACATTTGGAACAGAGTGCAACTGGCCAAGGCAACACCCGGGCTGCAAGAGGCCATTGAGTCGGGCAAAATTCCACTTACCTATGCCAGGGAGCTGGCGAAGTTTCCGGAGCATGTGCAGGTGGAAGAAGTGAAGGATAAAGGTTGGGCTTTCAAGCGAGATCCTAAAATGTACGTCGACTCATTGCTGTCATACTATGGTGTCGATTTGAATCTAGCGCCATTCGACACTGCGAAAGTGGGATGCGTAGGCTGCCAGTTTGAGGCAACGACTTTAGGTTTAGCCAAAAGCAAATTTCTATGCCTGCACAAAGCAAAGTACGTTGAACATGCCAAGGCGCATGTGCTATCGATGATTGCTGATGATCCAACTTTAAAGTTGGTGGTAGATTACTTTGACATCGAAAAAGCCACGGAAATGTGGAAGGATCAACTGCCAGCAAATCGAGTAATCATTAAGCTCGGGTACTATGAGGCCTACGATCGTGTAGATAAACCAAGGTTGCCTAAACTGCAAGAGTTTGAACCTGATGAATTTGATACACCTGATGAATACCAGGAAGCACTAGCAGATGCACAGCATGACTACGACCTCGAAATGGAAGAGTACAATGAAGCCATTGAAAAGTACAATGAGAGGTTATCAGCAGGTATGCGTGGGTTAATGATGTTTGGAAAACATCTTGGCAAGGTGGTTTTGTTGGAGGCTAGAAATAGCTCATCATCTCAAAAAGCGAAGGAATTTGCACAGCTAGATGGCGATGAGTGCGCCGCCGAAAAGCTAGCTCTGAAAGAGCAAATTGGAAATGCCAAGGAGCGCGCCGAGCGCATGCCTAAGCTGGGTGAACAAAAGGCCTACGAAGCAGCCATCAATCAAATCAATGAGCTTGCCATCTACAAAGGAATCGACACCACCGATGCACAACCGGCACTTATTCCTGAAGAGTGGGATGCGCTTTACCTGATGCTGCTCGACAAGTTTGATTATAGGCTACCGAAAAATTTAATCACGGCTCTTTTTGGTAAAAGCGAAAGATTCTCAGCGCTTGATGATAAAGCCATCAAGAAGGCGCTAGCACTCAAGGATCAACTTTTTCCGCTGCTTTTTCGCAAGCTTCTGCAGCGTGAATTTCAGCCGAGTGATGGCAAGCAATCGAGTCATCTCAACCGATTTGTCTGGGACAAAATAGCCTTGTCGCTCGAAGATGTTGACTATCACCAGGTATCTGATGTGCGCGCCAACTATGGCGAGAAACTCGCAAAAGCAAAGGCGAAGATCGCTGAACTAGAAGCGGCTTATGCCCTGCTGGACAAGGAGGTAGCCCAATGATTACCATCAACGTAACCTACTCGCCTCACAGTCGCACCCACGCGGTGCGCTGTGGGTGCGGGTATACAAACATGTATGTGATCCATCGCGCCTTGCTGCTGCAAGGCTCTCAACGCAGCTGTGTCAATTGTGGCCAGTTGTACTTGGTCAAAGGTATCGAGCATGCGGTGGATCAGTCGCCAGTGGAAAGGAGGTGGCCGTGAATAGCGCCCCTGTTTTAGTTCCAGCATTGGCCGTAGTGCCCATGCTTGAAATGTTCCGGGTGTATTTTAATGAGAAATACCCCTGTGATCATGAAGATGCCGACGTTGACCAAATGAGCCTTGATGACCAGCTAAAGTGGGGTGCATACAATCACATGCTAGCGGCCTATAACCAATGCGCCGACCTGTACGACGAGGCTTATTTGAATAGCCTGAGAGATCTGAGTAAACTACACGAAAGGGAAGAGTCATGATAGATCTATCGATTTTCATTCCATTTGTTGCTGGAGGATTGGTAGGTGTTTTTGCTGTGACGCTTTTCAGCAAGCCGCAAATGGATCATCTGTACGACCAGCTGAAGCGCCGTGGCGATCGCCAACGCATTGACCTCATGAATGCGCGCCAAGCGGTGCATCGCATGAATGACCGGTGCAAGGCCTTGGAAGATATAGCCGTGCAACTGACAAATGCCAGCGCTGAGGCACAAAACGAGCTGGTGAAGGTGAATGAGTACATGAACATGATCCGCATCGATTACGTGGTCACTCTACTCGCTAAAGCACACCAAGCTGCAGTGCAAAAAATTGATGAGTTCAACGCTAAACTCCCTCAGTCATGACCGGCAAAACCATCCGCGAAACCAGCGCCATGCAGTTCACTCGCGAGCTGCAAGCGGCCGGTGCTCCACATGCAGCGGCACAGGCATGCTACCAAAAACTCGATGCAGAGGCCATGCTGCTTATGCGGCAAAATGAACTGCTCAGGCAGCAGGTTCAGCGTAGCGATGCACTTATCAAAGAGCTTACATCATCTGAAAGCATAAGGAGGCTGTTATGAAAATTAACGACACCACCATCACCGTGCCCGACCACCAGCTGCTGCTGGTGGCCTTACGGGCCTACCTCGACAGCAGGCACCAACGCTTTGCTGTTGACCATGAACTGATGGACAGCGCTGGCAAGTGCGCCCAGTTCTATGAAATCAATGACCGGCTTGTGAAGCTAGAGCGTGAGCCAAATCAAAATCGTTGGATGCTCAAAAAGCCCATCATGGCACTGGTTGATGACTATGGCCGCCTGCTGTTCGAATACCGTGCCAGGCGCAATGCCAGGCATGCGCAAGAGGACCTGGAGCATATTCGCTACATCTATGAATTGTATGACCGGTGTAGTGGCTATCAAGGCCAATACATGGAATTACATGGCAACTTGCCAGAGCTAAACCGGGCATTCAACATCATGACTTCGCTCGGTATTTACTTTCACATTCGTCCGGTCATCGACCGCTTAGATCCTGACCACTGCGACTGGATGATTTGCTGCCAGCCGCACGACTACCAGCGCTACACCTACCACTTAACCGTAACAGGCAATGGCTTTGACCGACAAGATTAGACACTACCATCACCTGTGTGACCTGGCCAACCAGCTAGGCAATGAGCTTATTGAAATGCTCGGGCCAGATGATGAGCTGGTGGAAGATGCTGCCTTGTTGGTACTTCGCATTAAGCAGCTGGAGCAGGCATTGGTGGCACGCAATGAGTCAACGAAGGTTCAACCATATCAAACTACCTAACCATGGCAGATAGTAACTACATAGAGCTGCGCAGGCTTACAGAAAAGATGCTGCAGTACGACAACGATTATTTTAGAACCAAGAGCAAAGAATCGCATGCACGGTGGTTGCAGTATAAGCAAAAGGTGCAGGAGCTTCTGTGGGCCATGAAACAGCTTGATGCACTCAAAGAAAGCAGTGCAGGCAAACAACTGAGTTTGCTGGGTGATGATCAGGCGGTAACCCAGGCAGTAAGGCAAGGTACAGGAGGTGTGCTGTGAGAGGTGTGCTTCTTTCTGATTCTGTACAAGAATCGCAAATCGAAAAAACCAAACAGCAGGTTTATGATCAGTGTCAAGCGCTTGAAAATGGCATGACCTTACGCCAGTATCGCCGCAAATTGGAGCGGCAAGCTAACAAGAAAGGAGGCCGCAAATGAGCAACTACATGGCATGGCTCCCCTACCCTGTTAGGCATGCGCGCAATGTGTCACCCGGCGCAAAATTGTTGTATGCCGAGCTTACAACTTTTACCGACAAACAGGCTCGCACCAGGGTAAAAAACTCTGAATTATGCGAAGTGTTAGAAGCCGGTGAACGCAGCATAATTAGGTGGTTAAATGAGTTGAAATCGGCGCAATTTATTGCCATTTTTTTGAACGGTCCCGAACGAATCATAACACTTAGCATGGGCCGAAATGTTACCCCGCCAAAATTGGCGACCAACCCCGCCAAAAATGGCGACCTTACCCTGCCAAAATTGGCGACCAACACCTTATATACTTCTTTTTCTAACGAAAAAGTAGGTACTAAAGAGCTGAGTACAGAAGAAGTACAGCAGCAGCCCGAAAAACCTCGCATGGTGCCACCCACTTTGGATGAAGTAATTAAGCATGCAGAATGCAATGGAATTCCAAAAATAACTGCTGAGAAATTTTGGAATTATTTTCAGGCTTGTGGATGGGAAGTAAAAGCTGGGGTTGCGATGCGCAGCTGGACGCACATGCTGCGCACTTGGAAAGTCAGTGACGACAGCAGGCAGGATGAAAAGCGCCAGCGCGAGCAAGTGTCTGCCATCCTCAACAAGCCCGCCGTAACGCTGGTGCCAGTGAACAGCGCCAAGTCAGAAGATCTTGATCGCATCGATGCTGCTTACCGTGTCTTGGAAGTTGGAGGTGCCCAGTGAACCCAAACACCGCCAAATACAGCCGCCAAGCCTACCAACAGCGCGGTGCTCAACTTCCAGCACTCTCAGGCAAAGTGCCACCACACGATGCCGACCTGGAGCAAGTGGTGCTTGGTGCCATGATCCTGGAGCGCGAGGGCTTAATCACCGGCTTGAGCTTGCTGCAGCCCGAAGTGTTTTTCATTGAGCGCCACCAGCAAATCTTCAGGGCCATGCACTACCTGCACGAAAGTGGCAGTGCGGTGGATCTGCTGCTGGTTAAGCAGCGGCTGCGCACCACTGGCGAGCTTGACCGCATGGGTGGCGCTTTCTACCTGGCAGAGCTCACCAACATGGTGGCCAGTGCGGCAAACACCGAGCGCCACTGCCGCATCCTGCTTGAAAGCTACATGAAGCGCCAACTGATCACCATCTGCTCCACGGCCCTGCAGGACCTGTACGCCCAAGGCCACAACATCAACGATGCCTTCGACCTAGCCGATGCCATCAGCCAGCAAGCTGTTGACCTCATTGGCCAAGTAACGCAGGGCAAGTCCACCACGGTCGCTAACGTCTTTACCGACCTGATGGCCTCGCTCCAAGTCAAGGCAACGAATGGCGGTGGCATTACCGGCATACCATCAGGCTTTCGCAACATCGATGCGCGCTTTGGTGGATGGCAGCCTGGCAAACTGTACATCATAGCAGCTCGCCCTTCCATGGGCAAAACCGCCTTCGCCATCGAAATGCTCAAGAATGCAGCCCTGCGCTTTGGCAAGAAGGTGGCGCTATTCTCACTTGAAATGGGCAACGATGAAATGTTAAGCCGCATGCTCGCCAGTGAGTGCCAAGTCAAGGGTGAAGCGCTCACCAAGGCAACGCTTACAGCCGATGACTGGCGCAGCATCAATTCCAAAAGCAGCAAGCTAATCAATGCACCCATCTATTTGGATGATACCGGTGGACTCGACATCAAGGCATTCAAGGCAAAGGTGCGCCGCTTGGTTCACAATGAAGGCGTGGAGCTGGTGATGCTCGACTACCTGCAGCTTATGAGTGCCGGTGAAGACACCCACAACCGCGAGCAAACCATTAGCACCATCAGCCGCACACTGAAGTTGGTGGCGCGTGAGCTGGAGATACCAGTGATAGCATTATCCCAACTCAGCCGCAGTGTCGAAACCCGTGGTGGTGACAAGCGGCCGTTGCTCAGTGATCTGCGTGAGTCGGGCAGCATTGAGCAAGATGCCGATGCTGTGATGTTCCTTTTTCGCCCTGAATACTACAACCAGTTCCATGATGATGCTGGTCGCTCCACCAAAGGAATGGTGGAGATCATCACCCGCAAATGGCGAGCAGGTGAGCTTGGTACCGACCTGCTCCACTTCGATGCTGCCTACTTCAAGTTCAGTGAGAAGTACAGCTACACACCCAGCGCAGGCGAGATGCATGCCAGCGTTACCATCGAGCGCAATTTCAATGCAAATGAAGAAGCACCATTTTAACGCCGTTAAAATCATGACACCATGCCATCCATACCCAAAGGCAACCCAAAGCGCCCCTGGCACGTTGAGCGTGCAGCACAAGAAGGTCGCACCCAAAAGAACCACAAGATCTACAACTCACGGCGCTGGAAGCAGCTGCGCCTACTTCACTTGGCTGAGCATCCGCTATGCGTCGTGTGCCTGGTGGAAGGAAAGACAGAGCCAGCGCGGGTGGTTGACCACATCAAGCCAATCAACTGGGGTGGAAGGCCCTGGGACCGTGCAAACCTCCAAAGTTTATGCGACCGCCACCACAACCAAAAGAACGCCCGGGAGAGCCGAGGCCCCCAGGGGGGGTGCTGAAATTATGCGCCAAACTTCTATACACCGCACGCCTAACCACGCTTTTACGCGTGCAAAATGGGTAGTAAAAAGGAATTCAGTAGAAAGTCAATATCAAACAGGAAAGGGAAACAGCCATGGCAGGTAGACCACGCAAACCCGAGCACCTCAAAGTGGTGAAGGGTACACACAAGCCCAGCCGCGATAATGCCAGGCGGCCAAAAACCAAACCGGTGCGCGCCGAAGAATTGGTTGCGCCTCTGGGCCTGAGTGCCGAGGCTCAAGCCTGGCATGCTAAGATCACGAAGCACCTTACCAGCATGAAAGTGCTCAGTGCGCAGGATGAATTGCTGGTTGATCAGATGGTTGAAACCTTCGACATGATGGTGAACTGCAAAAAATCCATTGAAAACGAACAGGCAGTTGCGGCCGAAACTGGCCAGCGCTACAGCATTATTCAAAAAGTGGTAACCAAAACCGGTGGCACCATGGTGCGCGTGCGTCCGGAAATCACGCTCATGAACGAGCTGCGCCGCCAGCTGCTGGCCATGATGATGCAATGCGGCCTCACACCTGCCACCAGGGCCAAGGTAAATGCGCAAGGCGAAGGCCAGCAAGCGGATTTGTTTGAAGAGTTTCTTGTTCAAGGAGGTGCCAAATGATGGACCCGCGCCAATATGCGGCCGATGTGTTGGCCGGTAAAATACTGGTATGCGAACATGTGCGCAATGCTGTTGCGCGCAACGAGCGTGACTTGGCCGATGGTCACAAGCGTGGGCTGCGCTTTGATCATGAGGCTGGCATGCGTGCGGTAAAGTTTTTCAGCTTCCTCAGCCACTACAAAGGCGAATGGGCTGGTAAACCTTTCGAGCTTTCGCCCTGGCAGGCATGGATTACCTACACCATTTTTGGCTGGAAGCGCGCGAATGGGTTACGCCGGTTTAACTACAGCTACATTGAGGTCGCTAAAAAGAATGGCAAAACCCCGTGGATGGCCGGGCTTTCGCTGTACATGTTGCTGGCCGATGGCGAAGCTGGCAGTGAATGCTACACTGCTGCACGCACACGTGACCAGGCAGCGATCAGTTTCACCGATGCCAAAACCATGGCCAAGCAAAGCCGCCACCTCAGTGGCCACCTGCAGCTGGAAGAGCACCGCTTGTTTGTAGAAAAAACCGTGTCGGTCCTCAAACCCTTAGCAGCTGACAAGGATAGCATGGAGGGTAAAAACGTACACTTTGCACTCATCGATGAGTACCACGTACACAAAGATGATGGCGTGGTACAGTCGCTAAAATCAGCCACGGTGAACCGCACGCAGCCGCTCATTGCCATCATCACCACTGCTGGTGTAAACCCCAATGGTCCGTGCTACAACTACCGCAAAACAGTGGTCAATGTGCTACGCGGCACCCTGGAAGATGACACCCTTTTTGGCATCATCTACACCCTCGATGAAGGTGATGATTTTGAGGATGCCAGCTTGTGGATCAAAAGCAACCCCAACCTCGACGTGAGCGTGCGGCTCGATGCCTTGGTGCGTGAATATACCCAGGCTCGCAACCGGCCCAGCGAGCTCAACAACTTCATGACCAAAAACTTGAACGTGTGGACCCGTGGCAAGGTGACCTGGATCAAAGATGAAATAGTGATGGCCAACCAGCGCGACATCAATACCGATGATCTGAAAGGAAAGCTTTGCTTTGCCGGGCTTGACCTTGCCAGCACCAACGACATCACCAGCTTGACGCTGCTCTTTCCATTTCGTGAAAACGATGACACCGTGCGCTTCGACTGGCTGCTCTACAACTGGGTTCCCGAAGACATGATAACCGAAAAGATGCTCATGGCCGGTGTTGACTATGGCAGCTTTATTCGTGATGGACACATGGAAAGCACCCCTGGCAATACCACCGATTACCGGTACATCCGCAAAAAGCTGAACGAGCTGCGCGAATCCTTCGACATTCAGGCCATTGCCTACGACCCATATAACAGCAGCCAGCTGGTGATTGAACTTATGGAAGATGGCTTCAACATGAGCAAGTATGGAATGAATCTGAGCAACATGAACGTGCCTACCAAAGAGCTTGAGCGCCTTTTTGCCAATGGCCTGCTCAACCACGGTGGCAACCCGGTGCTGCGCTGGATGATGGGCAACGTGCACATCTACACCTCCAGCAATGGTGACATCCGCACCGACAAATCAAAGAGTGCCGACAAGATTGATGGCGTGGTATCGGGCATCATTGCTTTGGGCCAATACCTTACAGATCGGCGCGAAAACGTGAATAAAAAATCAGTCTATGAAACCAGGGGAATCTT
>ERZ1066127.402-NODE-402-length-23829-cov-11.822916_pt1 | contig 23829 bp, 19 predicted proteins | sample MGYA00382774_ERZ1066127 | MGnify/ENA primary metagenome ERZ1066127 (study PRJEB33369, sample SAMEA5778357) | biofilm metagenome | biome: Industrial cooling water; feature: Water cooling tower basin; material: Biofilm | place: United Arab Emirates | collected... | reverse complement strand
ACAGGCAATCAGGCCTGCTTTTGACCAACGTAAATCGAACATATGCCGAAAGTTAGTCTTTTCTCCCGATTATTTGCAAACCCAGCTGCAGCCAAACGTGCTAAAAAATCACTTCCTTCAGGAAATGCCTGTACCGATTCGGGCAAATAAGTGTAGGCCGATTGGTCTTTCGACACCAACTTTCCGATAGTTGGTAAAATGAAGCGTGAGTAAAAAGCATACAGCTGTTTCACCGGAAAAACACGTGGTTTTGAAAATTCAAGCACAACCAATTTGCCCCCAGGACGTAATACCCTTTGTATATCGCTTAGTCCATGATGCAAGTTTTCGAAATTCCTTACGCCAAAAGCAACTGTAACGGCATCGAAGGATCGGTCAGAAAACGGAAGCCCTTCCGAATCACCAAGCACCAATTTGATGCGGTCTTGTAGCTTCCTGCGATTGAGCTTTGCTTGTCCGTGGGCCAGCATGCCAGCAGAAATATCTACCCCCACCACTTCTTTGGGTTGTAATCGCAAGGCTTCAATGGCCAAATCGGCTGTGCCTGTTGCCACATCCAAAATGCGCTGTGGTTGATCGGCACGCAACATATTGATGGCCTGCCGGCGCCAAATCGTGTCAATGCCAAGTGACAAAACGCGGTTTAATAAATCGTAATTGCCCGAAATATTATCGAACATTGAAGCTACTTGCTCTTTCTTGCCTCCATCCTTTCCTGGATACGGCTTCACCACTGGTTCTGTTCCCATAATCTTGTGCAAATATAGACAATAGCAAGCCGCCTTTGTTTGGCCCAGCCCGAAAGCCTACCTTTGCAAGCATGAAACTCGATGCCACTTTTGTGAAAAGTAGCGTAATGGTAAAAGACATGCCTACGCCTGATAAACCGGAATACGCCTTCATTGGGCGCTCCAACGTGGGAAAATCGTCGCTCATCAACATGCTCACCCAACACAAAAGCTTGGCAAAAACCTCGTCGAGTCCAGGTAAAACCCAAACCGTAAACCACTTTCTGATAGAGAAAAAGTGGTATTTGGTCGACTTACCAGGTTACGGCTATGCCAAAGTATCTAAGAAATCGCGCGAAGAATGGCAAAAAATGATCAAGCATTATTTCCAAAAACGCGAAAACCTGATTTGTGTCTGTTTACTCATCGATAGCCGGCACGAACCACAACAAGCCGACCTCGACTTTGCCGTTTGGTTGGGTGAATTGGAAATACCCTTCGTCCTTGTTTTCACCAAATCAGACAAATTGGGAGCATCAAGTGTCCAAAGGAATATTGCGCAGTTCAAAAAGCGCATGTTGGAATGGTGGACCGAAGTTCCACCGGTTTTTCAAACTTCTGCCATTTCTGACCAAGGTCGCGACCAGCTCCTTGCATTTATAAACGAGCACAACCGCGACTTCAAGGCACCTGCACTTAATTCCTAATAAAGCGAAATACTTGCTGCTGACCCGAAGAGGTGTACAGCCTGAGTAGATACATGCCTGGAACCAAGGAAATGAGCGGTAATTTTTCCGCAAAGCGCCCTTGTTGCACTTCCCAATGCCCCAGCAATAAACGCTGTCCCCGCAAATCTAACACTTCGTAGTGCAAAATTTCTTCCGCACTGGCTTCTCCTGCCAGGGGCAATTCAGCTTGTACAAAACCAGGGACATCGACCTTAAACCATGCACTCAAATCATGGCGTACACTGCTCCCAGCACCCGCATTAACACGCAATCGCACGATCACAGGCAAATGATCGGCTGCTTCATACAGTGCGCTTATTACCGCAGCTGGCGCAGATAAATTGGTAGGTACATTGAGATTTCCATTAAACCGCTGGCCATCATTTCCAATGACTTTATAACTGCCTGGAACGTAGCGTACTCGCGCAGAATCAGCTCTCACGAACTCATTGATCAAAATTTGATCGTACCGGTCGTCTAAGCCACCACCTGATTTACAATCATCTCCTGTTACCCTGGGCGATTGGGTATGTATGTCGGCAAAAACCGCTGTGTTAAACCAATTGCCCGGGCGGTTAACTGGATCAATCAAGCGGATATTCGGATTGCTGTGATTGACCATATTTACGTAACCTGCCTCGCTGCTGCCATTGGTATTAAAATCACCCATCACCACCAAATTTTCACGCAAATTCAATCCATTGAGGTAATTCATCATGGCTTGCGTTTCTTGTCCTCTTTGTGCAACATCGGCAGCTGTTGAACCGGCCTTGAGGTGCATCACCGCAACATTCAAAAAAACCGTATCTCCTGCGGGTGGAATTTGTTTGTAAAACAGGCGATAATAAACAATGTCCCGCAAAGGCGTTACAATAGGATGCTGCCGGCTTACACCAAACTTGTTCGCATCGTAATACAAAATGCAAATAATATTAGAACTGGTGGTATTCATGAAATTGGCGCGCGCCCAACGTGTTTCTCCATTTGCATTCAATACGTCATTCAAAAAACCGAGCGTAGTTCCTACATTGTTTCCCATTTCCTGAACACCCAGAATATCGGGTCGAACATGCTGTATGATGGTTCTAAAATGCCCATTTTTGGTAAAAACGTTGTTGTTTCCAGTCGTACAAAAAGACGTGTTTGCACCATAATACAACAAGTTGTAAGTCATCACCGTAACCGTATCCAAGCCGCTTACTTGCGCTAGAACGCTATGTCGTATGCCAAACACGAACGCAAACAGCAGCCAGGTATAAATCCATTTCCTCATGCATCAAAAATACTAGGCACTCTCTTAAAAATACCAACTCTAAAAGAAATGTGGGGAATTTGCCGATCGAATTAAAAAGCATAAAAAAAGCCCCACCAAATGGTGAGGCTTTTTATAAAGCTGCGCTTATTTGCGCTTATAACGCTGATTAAACTTATCCACACGACCCGCTGTGTCTACCAACACCTGCTTGCCTGTGTAAAAAGGATGTGATTTATAAGAAATATCCAACTTGATGAGTGGATAATCGTTACCATCTTCCCATTTGATGGTTTCGCGCGTTTCAGCTGTTGACTTACCTAAAAACGTGTATTCATTCGACATGTCTTTGAATACAACTACACGGTAATTTTCAGGATGGATACCTTGTTTCATATCTTTCTTTATTTGTACATGGTTTTGGCCATGTTTCCAATCGGACTGCAAATATAGAAAAGCAAAAGGAATCAACGAAACCATTCATAAAAAAAAGGGGCCAAAGCCCCTTTCTTTCTGCATATTAGCAAACTTATTTGTTTAAAATCATCTTGCGAGTTTGCTCCATACCATTGAAGTTAACGGTATAGAAGTAAACACCTGCTTCTAGGCTCTGCAAATCAACCTGAACCTGATGCTCGCCTTCGTGCTGTAAGCCCTGATTGGCAGCGAATACCTGGCGACCAAGCAAATCACGTACAGTCACCTTCACATTACCCGATCCTGGGAGCACATACGAAATCGTTGTACTGTTTGCAAACGGGTTGGGGTAATTCTGGCGCAACACGAAGCCGTTTAACGTCTCCTCGGCTACACTAACCAAGTTACATGGCCCAGGAACAACCTCAAAACAGAAGTCATCCATCGCAAAACCTTCACCATGGAAAGCATCGTCTGATCCAAACCGGAAACGGAACAATACCAAATTATTGGAGGTAGTATTGAAAATCTGACGCATGGTCATCCAAGTTCCATCAGACTTACCCGTCCAACCATATCCAAGTGAAACCGGATTGCTGTTGAACTGACGCAAGGCAAACACCAAGTTGTTGTACCACTCAAACGATACAGTATCTAGTCGTCCAAAATTGGTGAAGTTGGCACCCCCGTCGGTAGAATATTCAAGCGTCGCCCCATCACCTGCAAGTGGTGCTCTGGTGGTATCGTTCAAGAAGAAGTCGGTCAAATACTTGGTTTTGAAACTGATTTGATAACACTCACCTTGGTTCACCTCAAATATGGGTGTGTAAACCGCCGACGAATCATAAGCACTATACAAACTATCCGGCCCAATGTACCAAGCATTTACCCCACTGGCAGCTCCATTGATGAAACCTTTTTGAGGCGTACCAAAAGTAAAGTTGTTACCTGGAGTGCGTAAGGTCACCGGATTCCGTGTTAACCATGCAGGCAAATTGCTTTCAAAATCGTTGCAATATGGGAAGGCATTGATTACCGGGAAACCTACCGCCTCAGTACAAAGGGTATCGTCTAATGGATAACCATCGGGCTGACCATTGGGTTGTGCAACAAATGCACACACCTCATTTGGCCCAAGGAGCGGATTGAAAGTTGTAGTAAAAGTGTAAGCCGAATCAGCCATGAAAGGCAAATTCAAAGGCGCATTTACAGTTTGCAACAGAGTGCCGTTGACTTCCAAATTGGCTTGAACTGTGCTGAGTACACTGTTACCGGTATTGCGGATACGTGCTGTTACGCTTACCGGTGTCGTTTGGCTAGGGAAGGGTGGTGAATAGGTAACATCCAATACCTCTGCACCATGCTGCATGGAGTTGTAAATGATGATGTCATCTACGAAATTACCATTACGCGAAGTTCCTGTTGTACCCGGACGATAACGACACTTGCTCTGGAATTCAATCAACAATGGTTCACCTGGCGTATAAACTGTATCCAGTCTCAAATCAAATTGAATGTATGGATTATTAGACGGCGTGCCAGCTGAAGGCTGAATGGTTGGGCCTATTTGACGGCCATTCGCAACTACCCTGAACAACGAGATGCGATCGACAGCATTTGGACCACCCGCCAATTGCAACAACCTGAAACGGATGCGGATACTGTCACGGCCAGTCGTTTCAACGGGCAATGCCACCCGCGACAACCAAGGTCCGTTCCATGAATCTACCCATGGGTTGGCTGGCACCGTGGTATTGAAAGTTGTGCCCGAAGCAAATGTACCCATGAACAATACCTTATCGCTTAAGTTGTTTGAACGAGGCGTAGGATTGTCACGCACATCGACCTCTGCATTCACATTGGCAAACACACAGTAAGGCAATGGATTTGATCCTTCAAAATTGTTGATGTGGGTTAATACCACTGGCAAACGACCAAATACAGTCAAGCGCAGTGTATCATTCGGACGAACAGGGTCATTATTCGAATTCACAAACAATCGCAGCGCACTGTTTCCATTTGGAATGTTAGCTGGAACTGTGATGGTAAGGGTATCGAAAGCATTCGGAACTATCACCCGATTGAAGGTTTGAGTTACCGGCGGCAGTGAATCCAGGATAAAGCCTGCAGTGAAAGTTGAAGTTGGTGAATTACCAATGTTTCTTACCACAAAACGCATCTGACGTGGCCCGCTTGGGTAACAAATCGCCGAAGGTGGCACAATGGATTGCGTAACCAACAAATCGATGGGTGGGATTGATTTCACACAGCGCTGTACGGTGTCGTTGCTTACTCGTGCATCGTTGCTCAAGCGTGTGAATACACGCAAGGTGTAGTTTGCGGCAGGCTGCGGAGATGCAAAAGCAGGTAAGGTTACGATGCGCGTTGCTGCAGGCGGAATAGTATCCTGATAGATGAAGTCATTCGCCAATACCAGCGGACCACCATTAAAATTGAAGTTAAATGGGACTTGGTACAAGGTATCGCCACCAAAGTTGCGTATTACCACACGAATGGTGTCAAAAGCTTTCAAACTATCTGGACATTGTACTGGTCCGAGAATGCCTGTGATTCCAATTTCACGCGGAGGAGGAGGCAAAATTTCCCAGTTGTCAATTACCACACCTTCATTCAAACCAACCGGACTGTTTTGGAATTCAACCCTGAAACGAACACCGCGTCCTAAACGGTAGTTGAATGAGGAAGGCAATTCCAAGGTGTGTTCTACATAGTTTGCCGACTGCCCATTCCAAACAGGTCCCGTAGAACCTGCAATCACTCCTGTGCTGCCGTTGTACCAATTAATGCCAGCTGGGTCGTTAACCACACCTAATTGCTGCCAGTTGGTGAACAATCCGTCGGCAAAACTGATGCGTACTGCACCTGCAGTTCCTAAACGACGGTTCATTCTAAACTTCAAGGTTGTATTTACATCGTTATTGAAGTTAAACAGGGGTGAAAGCAAGAAGCCTGAAACGTTTACGGGAGCAGCGCCATTCAAAATGGTACCCCATACATTCGGAGCCGAAACTGCTGCATTCAATTGTGAACCGGTCGGTACGCCTCGTTCCCAAATGATTGGATTGGTACCCGAAGCTACTGGCAACCAGTTGTCAAGCCCATCAAAGTTGTCACTTGCAGGGACATTGATTTGTGGCACGCCATACATTTGCACGGTAAGGGTGTCGTTTTCACGGTTTTCATCGCGTCCCCAAATAGAATATACTTTTACTGTAAACCAGCGTGCAGGTGCATTAGGAATGGTATCTAAGCGTAAGGACTGGCCAGTGAAGGCATTCGGCAGGATGGTTCCCGGGTTGAAGTAAGTGGTATCCTTGTAGTTACCTACTTCAACAACCACTGGAATGATGGTATCGATGTTCTGCAAACCCAAATTACGTAAACGAGCGAAAACCACCACCGGATCACCAGCAATTACCTGGTAATTGTTGTTGGCAGGCGTAATGGGCGTACTGGTTGCATTACTTGCAAGGGTGGTAATGGCCAAATCGCGTTGCAACGGCAATACTATAGAGAAATCATCAATGGCAACACCATTTGCCTGTACGGAGGCATTTGAACGGAAAACAAAGCGGAATCGCACGCTTCCTGCGCCATTTGCTCCTTGGAATGCTGGTTCAATGAGTCGACGGATAGAACGCTCCCATCCGCTGGAACTGCCATCCCATGCACCGTTAAGGGCTCCGGTTAAACCTGTTATGTTGGTTCTGTTGTACCAGTTCACCTGATTGGTGTCGGTAGGTTGGGCATTGCCCAATTTGATCCAAGTAGGTGTGGTAGCATTCACCTGTGTGGTGTATTCAATCCAAAATCCATCACCAGTGCCTGGAATTCCAGGTGCTGTTGACGCCCCTCCGTTGTTGATGTCACGCCACTGCCAAAAAGATAGCGTCGCATTTTGGGCTTGGCTAAAATCAAAAACGGGTGATTCTAAGATATACCAAACGTTATTCGGATAGTTGTTATTCAGTGGTCCGGGCATCCATGCATTGGGTGCCGAACGTGCGCTGTTCAGGATGCTCTTAGCGGGAGCACCGCGCAACCAGCCGCCTGGAGTAAGGGTTGGGCTTGTGGTTGAACCTGTGGCAATCCACCCTCTCCAAATATCTGAGGCGTCAAAATTGTCTGTGAACGGGAACCGAATGCCTGCCAACGCAATAAACTGGCGCATGTTCGAAGGACTCGGATTGATGGCAAAATTGTTTCGTTGGGAAGCGTCTATGGCTTTCACGTAATATGAAATCGTATCGCTATCGCTTGCAGCTGGAATCGTACCTATCCAATTGCAAAATGCTCCCGCAGTATTGTTACGCACCATGCCTACAGAATCGAGTGCTCCGCTGTTTACACGATAATATAAGAATACCGTATCTACCCCTGAACCGTCAAGTGCTCGAACACCTACGTTAAATGGCCCAAGCTCAAAAATAGGACCTAAGAAAACATCACACTGGGTAGAAGTAGTTGGCCATTCGATATCGGGACTTCCAGATGCTATGAAGCGCCATGAGGCTGCCGTATCAGGCAACTGTTTGCGGAACCTGCGAGCAGATGAATCCACTGCGTCGAGGTAATAGTCAACCGTATCACCATCTATGGTGAAAATGGTATCGCGGTATAAGGTGCCCGATACAAATGGCATTTTTTTCAGTTGCCAAGCACCATTGTTGATGCGGTAATTCAAAATGGCTGAGTCAATGCCTGAAGCATCTGACACGTTGGCATTGATCACAAAAGGACCTGGAGAGAATTGACGCCCGGTAATGGGTGTATGCGTCATGGTAGGGAAAAAGGACGCCAAATAGGTGTAAACACCTCCCGTACCACTCAAATCGGCATTAACGGGTGCGAATTTTGTGTTTCGCAATGGCGATGAATCACGGGCCCTTAAGAAATAGCGCACTGTATCCCCGTCTTGCACGCGGTTGGTATCTAACAAGAAAGTCCAAGTATTCGTAACTCCCTGACGTACCATTTGCGCCGAATCTAAAGCACTGCTGTTCACCGTATAAAAAACCCAAACATCTTGTACACCTGTTGAATCACAACCCAAAGAGTCGCTGACATTCGCGGTGATATTCTGGCGGATGTTAAATTGTAAGCCAGCAAGGGGTGTGTGGTTGATAATTGGGGGAATTACTTCTGAAAAGGCCGTAGTAACCATCACGCTGTCTAGCATCCAGCCATAGCCGCCCGGAAGTGGTAAACCCATGCCATTGTTGTTGTTGTCGCGCATGCGAAAACGCAAGCGTACATCCGGTTGGTTACTGGCTATCCACGACAAGTCAAATCGCTCGTTTTTCCACCAAGAAGCAGCAGGTACAGCATTCAGGTTACTAGGAAGCCACTCGGCTGGATAACTGAAATGTGAAAACCTGCCATTGTTTCTGAAATCGGTTGAAGCACCTAGATAACGACAGCTCTGTCCATTCAATGCCTGCCAGGTATTGCCACCATCAATAGAGATTTGTAGTACAGCTGAATCAAGTAATTCGATTTTACAGATGTGTGCAAAATCCAACCAAACTTTGAATTGACCTACTGTAGAAAAAGGCTTCGTTGTGAGCGTATTGGAGGTGTTTTGGTCGTACCGTCCACGCAACGACTGCCCCGCTCCTGCAGGAAAACGGTAGCCAGTTTCAACTGTCCAACCAGGCGAACCTACACTAAACACACTGTCGGTAGGATTTGGATTTTCAAATGAGGTAAAGAACTTGATCGATACGCCGGGAGGTAAATTGGTGGGCTGAGCCACAGCCATAACTCCCCAAACAAGACCGAAAAACAACAGAAATAAACGTTTTCTCATCGCAACACGCTAGGTTAACTTGGCTAATTTATGGCTTTCTACCCAAGATTAAAATGAAAGCAACTTATTTAATTGGATTTTAAAACGGTCGATACCCAAAAATTGCTGCTCTAATGGAATGGCAAAGGGCACTGGTGTATCGAGTGAACCGTGGCGCATTACAGGTGCGTCGAGCCATTGAAATGCCTCCTCGGCAATTACCGAAGCTATTTCAGCACCTATGCCGCCCGTTAAAGTGTCTTCGTGCAAGACAAAAGCTTTTCCTGTTTTCTTCACCGAAGCGAGGACCGTTTCGCGGTCCCATGGCAACAGAGTGCGCAAATCAATGATCTCAACCGATGCCCCCATTTCCTGTGCCACTTCACGTGCCCAATGAACGCCCATGCCATAGGTAACAATCGTTGCTTCAGTTCCCTCCTGTACGATGGCTGCCTTGCCAATTTCTACTGTATAGTAAGCATCGGGTACCGCGCCGCTGATGCTGCGGTACATGGCTTTGTGCTCAAAAAAGAGGTATGGATTGGGGTCTTCGAACGAAGCGAGCAGCAAACCTTTGGCATCGTATGGATTGGAAGGGTAAACGATTTTTAAACCCGGTGTATGAAAAAACCAAGCTTCGTTTGATTGCGAGTGAAATGGTCCAGCCCCTACCCCTGCTCCCGTTGGCATGCGCACCACCACATCGGCCTGTTGGCCCCAACGGTAATGCATTTTGGCGAGGTTGTTTACAATTTGGTTGAAGCCTACCGTTACAAAATCGGCAAACTGCATTTCCATCATGGCCTTAAAACCTTTGATGGAAAGCCCGAGTGCCGAACCAACAATGGCCGATTCGCACAAAGGCGTATTGCGTACCCTTTCTTTGCCAAATGCCTCCACAAATCCTTGGGTAATCTTAAAAACCCCACCGTATTCGGCAATGTCTTGGCCCATCAGCACCAGCTTAGGGTGCTTTTCCATGGCTTGACGCAAGCCGTCGCTGATGGCGTCGATCAAGCGCTTTTCAGAGGTTGGGCCGTTGGGTTGAACCACAACTTGCACAAAGGGTGCATAAACATCCTGCAACTCCGTTTGTAAATCTGGTTTGATTTCGGGCTCGGCAAATACCTCTTGCAAAGCTGCATCAATGGCCGCTTGGTGCTTAGCGCGGATGCTGTTTTTATGGGCTTCGAGCAACACCCCTTCGGCTAACAACCAATTTTCGAAATTCACAACGGGGTCTTTGGCGGCCCAGGCATCCAAAAGTTCCTTCGGCACATATTTCACACCCGATGCTTCTTCGTGTCCCCTCATGCGAAAGGTGATGCACTCCAACAAAACAGGCCGTGGATTTTTACGCATCGATTGCGCCAAAGCATCGATGGTGCGGTGTACCTCTAGCAAGTTATTGCCATCCACTTGAACGGCTTCCATGCCATATCCAATGCCCTTATCGATGAACTGCTTGCAGCGGAATTGGTCAGAAGATGGCGTTGACAGGCCATAACCGTTGTTTTCAATCAAAAAAATCACCGGCAATTCCCAAACAGCCGCCACATTCAGGGCTTCGTGGAAGTCGCCCTCACTTGTGCCACCATCACCGCTGAATGCCAAGGCCACCTTGCCTTCCCCAGCCAGCTTGTGCGCAAGAGCTATACCGTCGGCGATGGCCAATTGGGGCCCCAAATGCGAAATCATGCCCACAATGTGGTGGGGCTGACTGCCAAAGTGAAAAGAGCGCTCTCGACCCCGACTAAAGCCCGAGCCTTTACCTTGTAATTGGGCAAACAAGGTGTTCAGCGGCATGTTTCTGCCAGTAAAAACGCCCAAATTGCGGTGTAAAGGCATGATGTACTCATCGGCATGCAGGGCTTGGGTGGCCCCAACCGCAATAGCTTCTTGACCAATGCCTGAAAACCACTTGCTTACCTTGCCTTGGCGCAATAGGATGAGCATTTTTTCTTCTATCATCCTGGGCAATACCAGGGCACCGTACAACGAAAGCAATTGCTCGTTGCTGTAACCTTCTCTGTTAAACTGCATGACTATTAAGCTTGCGAGCGGCGTTCGCGCCACAATTGATTGAAAGATTTTGGTGCCACTTGAGGCAAATCGCGGCGATTTCCCCAGGCCTTGCGGAATAAGTACTGCAAAGCGATGTTCTTCACCTTGCCCCCAACCAAATCGGTTAAACGGCGACTTAACATGGCCTTGCGCCAGTATTTCCACATGCGGGTATCGGCCTTGCCAAGTAATCCTTGGTCGACCGATTGACGCCGGTTAATGAGCAACAACTCGTGTAAATCGATTTTAACCGGACAAACAGCCGTGCAATTGCCGCATAGCGATGAGGCCTGGCTCAAGTGCTTGAATTCCTGCATGCCCTGCAAATGAGGCGTGATGACTGAACCTATAGGTCCGCTGTAAGTGGTGCCGTAGCTGTGGCCGCCGATGTTTTTGTAGACCGGACATGCATTCAAACAAGCCCCACAGCGGATGCAATACAGCGATTGACGTTGCTCTGTGTCTTCCAAAATGTTGGTGCGGCCATTATCGAGCAAAATCACATACATTTCTTCAGGCCCGTCGGTTTCACCCGACTTGCGCGGGCCACTCAACAGGGTGTTGTAAACGGTTAAATGTTGGCCAGTTCCATGCGTAGCCAAAAGCGGCCAAAAGAGGTCAAGGTCGTTGACAGAAGGAATTACCTTTTCAATTCCTGCTATGGCGATGTGCATTTTTGGAAAGGCGGTGCTTAGCCTGGCATTGCCTTCATTTTCGGTAATGGCAATGCTGCCCGTATCGGCAACGATGAAGTTAGCACCCGTGATGCCCACATCGGCTTGTACGTATTTTTCTCGCAGCAGTTTGCGGGCAATGCCAGTTAGCTCCTCCGGACTCAAATTGGGTGCAGTGTTCAGCTTTTTGTGAAACAACTCGGCTACATCTTCTTTTGACTTGTGCATGGCCGGCGTTACTATGTGGTATGGTGGTTCTCCGTCGATTTGTTGGATGAATTCGCCTAAATCGGTTTCCACCACTTCGATGCCGTTTTTTTCGAGGGCATCGTTGAGGTGAATTTCTTCGGTCACCATGCTTTTTGACTTCACTACCGACCTACCCGAAGCTCGTTTGAACAATTTAAGAATTTCTTTGATTGCCTCGTCGGCATCTTGTGCCCAAATAACCTTGCCACCATTGGCCGAAAAATTACTTTCGAACTGCAGCAAATGGGCTTCCATGTTTTCAATGGCCTTCCACTTCAAATAATTGGCACGTTCACGGGCAATTTCCATATCGGCATACCGCTGCTTGCCATTTTGAACGGCTGCCTCGTATTTGCCCATGTTGAAATTGATTTTGCGCCGGTGCTCCAGGTCAAATGCCTTGTTTTGGGTGGTCGCTAAAAACTGTTCTACCGCACTCATTTATTTGGTTTTGGACGGTTATTTCGGTTAGCCAATTCCCAAGTAGTGTACAAGAGGTACTCGGTGATGTAGGCCATTCGTCTGAAGTTAATTTTTTCTATTGTATCAGTCTCCTTGTGGTAATCGGCATGCACCCCACTGAAGTAAAACACACTCGGAATACCCAATTTGGCAAAGTTGTAATGGTCTGACCTGAAGTAATACCTGTTTGGGTCTTTTGGGTCGTTGTAGGTGTAATCGAGTTCGAGGTTGCAGCATCGGGCATTCACGGCCTCGCCCACATCGTGTAACTCTTGGCTGATGCGGTCGGCACCTATGAGATACAGGTAACGACTGGTGGTATCGTGTTTATCGTCGAACCGGCCAATCATGTCGACATTGATGTTGGTAGCCACCAAGTCAGCAGCCATGGGCATGTTTTGGCTGAAATACCTGCTGCCCAACAGGCCATTTTCTTCGCCTGAAAACCAAACCAAGGCGATGTTGCGTCGCGGTTGCAAACCCATATCACGCCACTCGGCTAGTTGTCGAGCAACGGACATCAAGGCAACTGAGCCCGACCCATTGTCATCGGCACCTTGAAACACTTTGCCATGGTGTTCTCCTAAATGGTCGAGATGTGCCGAAAGCAAGATCCACTCATTGCTTTCATCAGTTCCACGCACAAAAGCTGCTACATTGGGAGCCTCAAAATCGCGTTCAACCAAATCAACCTGCAAGCGCATGGCTTTTCTCCGTACTTCTTTACCCGACGCAAAATCAGCCGGCCTGTTGAGCATGGCTCTTTGCTTTACTTTTAACAAGCGGAGAAGCCGTTTGTATGCCTTTGGCGACAATACCACCACAGGAACGCTTCCCACAGCATTTGCCTTTTCTGTTTCGGTCTTCTGCAAACTGATTCTTTCTTCGAGCATGCGTTCGAGCAAGGCAGGACTTTCTTTTTTATAGGCCGGGTGCATCAGTACAATGCCAGAAGCGCCTGCATTTACCAATTGTCGGTATTGTTCGCGCCAAAAGGTTTCTTCCAGTTCTGCTTGGGCGTTAAGTGTAGCTGGTGCAGCCAAAACCCATTTACCTTTCACCGCTGCAGCATCAAACATGCCTTCTCCTTTCTCAACCGACTTACCGTAGCCAACCACCACCATTTCATCAAAATCGATAATACCGTTGGCAAGTGAACCACTCACAAAAAAGTCGGTGGCGAACTTGAATTTCCGCTTACCAACCCTAAATGAAGCACCCTTTAATTGTGAGGCATGGTACGGAACCGACAAGCCAAATGGATTACCATCTTCAACCAAGGGCATATTTTCAAAAGGTTGCAAGCCCCAAGCTTGCAAACGTGCAGCAACAAAATTGGCAGCCTGTTGATAACCTGACTGGCCTGTTCCCCTGCCAGCCATTTCACGCGAAGTGAGTACTGTCAAATCGGCCTTTAAGCTGTCGGCATGCAGGCTATGTGGCAAAAACTCAACTTCCGACTGTGCAAAGCCTACCACAGGTGCTGCCATCAGCAGCCACATTCCTAACTTTTTCAACATGGAATTTTATTGATGCGGTTTTGGTGCCTTCCCCCTTCAAAAGGAGTGGTCAAAAAAGCCTTGACCATGGTCAATGCAGTTTCGGGTGTGATAAAACGAGCAGGCAAACACAAGATGTTTGCGTTATTGTGCTGCCTTGCCAAAGTTGCAAGCTCAACATCCCAACAAAGCGCAGCTCTGATACCAGCATGCTTGTTAGCAGCCATGCATACGCCATTGCCACTGCCGCAGATGAGGATGCCCAAACCTTTTTCCTGCACCACTTCTTCAGCAACAGGATGAGCGAAATCGGGGTAATCAACCGAATCGACGCCATGCGCACCATGGTCGTGAACCTTTAGACCCCATTTTTGCAAATGCGGCAAAAGGTATTGTTTGAGTTCATAGCCTGCATGGTCGTTACCAAGGCTGAGCTGGTTGCTAATCAAATTCATATCAGTCTGCTAAAATAGCTTCATTTTTGCGTTCTACCCTCACCACTACCCAGATGCTTATTTCATACAAAAGGAGCAATGGAATGGCCATCAAAAACATGCTGCCCACATCAGAAGGAGTTATGATGGCAGCAACGATAAAGTTAACGACTACGGCAAGACGGCGATTGTCGCGCAGAAAAGAGCTGGTGACGATGCCAACGCGTGCCAAGAAGTACGCCAAAATGGGTAGTTCAAAGATCAGTCCCGACGCCAACACCATGGTAGTAAGGGTACTGATGTAAGAACCCAAGGTTATCTGGTTGGCCACTTCGGCACTTACCTGATACGACCCGAGGAACAAAATGCTCACCGGTGCAAGTGCAAAATATCCAAAGCCTACACCCAAGAAAAAGAGCAAACTGATATAAAATACCATCCCTCGCGCAGCCTTACGTTCCTTGCTGTGTAAAGCCGGCTTGATGAACAGCCAAAGTTCGAATACCAGGTACGGAAATGCTAAAACCAAACCGGTATACAATGAAATGGTTAGGTGTTGCATAAATTGACCTGTCATGTCGATGTTGGCAACTGTGAAATTGATTTCTTGGATGCACAAGCCACCTAGCCATGCGTAAGTTTCGCTCAGCCAGCAAAAAAAGCGATAGGTTATAAAATGGGTGTTCTTTGGGGCCAGAATGATGCCGTCAAAAACAATTTCCTTTGCTCCAAAAGCAAATAACGCCAACACCACAACAGCAATGGCCGAGCGGACCAAATGCTTGCGCAGTTCGTCGAGGTGGTCGAAAAACGACATCTTCTTCTCATCCTGCTCAAACTGATCGGTATAATTCAATGCGGGTAAAATTTGCACAAAGATACATGGAGGCAAGCAGCTTGATACCTCGGTGGAAAGAAGCTTTTGCCTGTGAATAAGTCAAAGTCGACTAAAACAAAAAAGCCCCAAAAGGGGCTTTGATGTGTTTATGGACCAGTATTAACCGTTCTTGCGGTTCTGAACGTCGAGGCGAATTTCTTGGCACTTGTTCTTGAGGTCCTGCAGGCCTTTGCGTACACGGGTACCAGCGGCATTGTTACCCTTGTCGTAGAATTTTTCGAAGTCACTCTTCATTGACTCCAGCATGTTTTTGATGGTCTCAAATTGGTTCATAGTAGCGTTTATTAAGGTTTAACTCCCCAAAAATATTACTTTCAGCTAAATGCAAAAACTTAAATACAATTTTCTTTAACGCATGGCCACCACACCATCGGCTTGATAGGCTCCAGCACGCAACTTTTCCGCCACTGCAGAGAAAGCCTCCAGGGTATATTGCACGTCTTCCAAGGTGTGTGCTGCCGTTGGGATTAAGCGCAGCATGATAACATCTTTAGGAACTACCGGATAAACGACCACTGAGCAAAAGATGTTGTAGTTTTCACGCAAGTCCACTACCAATGCGGTAGCTTCACCCAATGAACCGCTCAGGAGAACGGGCGTAACGGGTGATTGTGTTTTTCCTAGGTTGAATCCACGCTCGCGCAAACCATTTTGTAAAGCATTCACCACTGCCCACAATTGTTCACGCAAAGCCGGAACCTCTCGAAGCAACTGCAAGCGCTTGAGTGCTCCTATGACCAAAGGCATGGGTAGCGACTTAGCAAATATTTGAGAACGTGTATTGTATCGGAGGAATTCGGCGGTATCGGCATCTGTTGCGAAAAAAGCACCAATGCTGGCCATTGACTTCGCGAAAGTGCTGAAGTAGATATCAACCCCGTCGGTTACTCCTTGTGCTTCGGCTGTGCCAGCGCCAGTGGCACCCATGGTTCCGAATCCATGGGCATCGTCGACCAATAAGCGGAACTGGTATTTTTCTTTCAATGCCACAACGCCCCGTAAATCGCCCTGCACACCCGACATGCCAAATACACCTTCTGTAATAACCAGAATAGCCCCTTTGTTATCGTTTTCTTCTACCAAACGAGTTGCTCTGCGCAGCTGCACTTCCAGACTTTCCATGTCATTGTGCTTGTACATGAAGCGTTTGCCTTGGTGCAAACGAACGCCATCAACGATGCAAGCATGTGATTCAGCGTCATAAACAATGATATCATGGCGGTCAACCAAAGCGTCTATGGCCGACAGAATGCCTTGATAGCCAAAATTGAGCAACATGGCTGCAGGCTTTCCGACATGCGCCGCCAGTTCTCGCTCCAGTTGTTCGTGGTAATCGCTGTTGCCCGACATCATGCGGGCGCCCATCGGATAGGCCATACCGAATTGTGCGGCGGCATCTGCGTCGGCTTTCCTAACCTCCGGGTGGTTAGCCAAACCCAAATAATTGTTTAAACTCCACACCAAACGCTCTTTGCCTCGGAATTGCATTTTACTTGCAATCTCGCCTTCAAGTTTAGGAAACATATAATAACCTTCTGCTTCCTTGGCATGCTGGCCAAGCGGGCCACGACGTTGTTTCAGTTTGTCTAATAAATCCACTGGACGATAATTTTTAGAAAATTTTAGCAAAGTTATGGCTGTTCAGCACATCACAAAAAAATAATCTTACACGGTTTTTTGGTGGACAATATTCTTTGATTTAGCGGGTTAACCTTGATATTAAATCTTTATCTTTGCAGGCTATGACCAAAGGACTTGTCCTTCGTTTTTCGCGCATTGTGTTGGCGTTTTTGTTTGTTTCAGGGATGCAATCCTGTGATCCATACAATAAAATCCTGAAAAGCACTGACTTGGGTTACAAGTTCGATATGGCGCGCAAATTCTACTATGAAGGCGCCTATTACAAAGCTCAACCTTTGTTAGAAGAGCTCATTTCGGTTTACCGTGGTTCCGACAAAGCGGAAGAAGTATATTACTTTTATGCTTATTGCGATTACCACTTGCAAGATTTTACGGTTGCCAGCTATCATTTTAAAAACTTCACCACCAGTTTTCCGGGTAGCCAAAAGGCAGAGGAAATGGATTTTATGTACGCGTATTGCCTTTACCTCGAGTCGCCGCGATATGCACTCGACCAGGGAAGTACCCAGCGTGCGCTCGAAGGTTTACAATTGTACATCAACAAATACCCGCGCAGTCCACGCATCGCCGAGTGCAACCGCATGATGGATGTGCTTAGGAGCAAGTTGGAGCGTAAAGCCTATGAAAGTGCCATGTTGTTTTACCGCATGGAGGACTACCGGGCAAGTGCTACCATGCTCCGCCGCACCCTGCTCGAATACCCGGATATCGATGAGCGTGAACAATTGGTTTACCTCATTTGTAAGTCAAATTTTCTGTTAGCTGAAAACAGCATCAAAGAAAAGCAGCAGGAACGCTACGAAGAGTGTTTGAAAACTTATACCGAGTTAAAGGAAGATTTCCCACAAAGTAAATACCTGCGCGAAGCAGCTAACATGGCTGAAAAATCACAAAAAGCCATCAACGCTCTTACAGAAGAACAAAAAACCAATCCCATAGCACAAAACAAGTCACTATGAGTTCGAATACCACAGAAACACGCAACCTGCGCGCCATGGACGCAGTAACTGGCAACATTTATGAAACCGTTGCCATCATCGCCAAGCGCAGCAACCAAATTTCAGTTAAAATCAAAGAAGAGCTGAATACCAAATTGGCTGAATTTGCTCCAGCAAGTGACAACCTCGAAGAAGTGTTCGAAAACCGCGAGCAAATTGAAATTTCAAAGCACTACGAGCGCATGCCGAAGCCTAGCTTGCAGGCCATTGAAGAATACAATGCAGGCAATACGTATTTCCGCACTCCTGCAAAAGACAAGTTGCTGAAATAAATACCCATGTTGACCGGGAAAAAAATCCTCCTGGCCATAACGGGCAGTATTGCTGCTTACAAAACGGCTTTTTTGGTAAGGTCGTTGGTGAAATCGGGGGCTGAAGTGCGGGTAATTGCCACGCGCTCAGCCCTCGATTTCGTTACACCCCTAACCCTCTCTACCCTATCCAATAATCCGGTATACAGCGAATACCTGAAAAACGAGCAAGGAGAATGGGTGAATCATGTTGAGTTAGGGCTTTGGGCAGACCTCATGGTGGTAGCTCCAGCCACTGCCAATACCCTATCGAAAATGGCCAATGGGCAATGCGACAATTTGGTAATGGCCGTTTACCTGTCTGCCAAGTGTAAGGTAATGTTTGCGCCAGCCATGGACCTCGATATGTACCGCCATCCCACCACCCGTGCCAATATTGACAAGCTGCTTTCGTATGGCAATTTGTTCATTCCACCTGGAACCGGACCTCTTGCCAGTGGCTTAAGCGGTGAAGGCCGCATGGCAGAGCCAGAAGAAATAAAAGCCCACATAACTGATTTTTTTGCTTCGAACAAGCCCTTGTACGGTAAAAAAGTGCTCATCACAGCTGGTCCAACTTACGAAGCTATTGACCCAGTACGCTTCATTGGCAACAGATCAACCGGCAAAATGGGATACGCGCTGGCCGCTGCATGTGCAGAAGCCGGAGCCGAGGTAATGCTGGTGAGCGGACCAACCGCACTTCCTTGTCCAGCAGCTGTAAACCGTATCATGGTTGAATCGGCAGAGGAAATGTACCAAGCCAGCATGCAATACTGGTATTCGGCCCAAATTGGTATTTTTAGCGCTGCTGTGGCTGATTATAAACCTGCTAAAGTGGCAGATCAAAAGATCAAAAAAGCGTCGGCTGACTTGCACATAGAACTCACCCCTACCCTTGACATATTAGCTCATGCAGGGCAAACGAAAAAAGCAGGACAATTTTTAGTGGGCTTTGCACTCGAAACCGAAAATGAAAAGGACAATGCCAAGGGCAAGCTAGTCAGAAAAAATGCCGATTTGATTGTACTAAACTCTTTAAGAGATGCTGGCGCTGGTTTTGGGCATGACACCAATGTGGTACAGCTCATTTCAAAATCTAATGAAATTGATTTGCCATTGTCAACCAAAGACCAAATCGCCCAAAACATCGTTAGTTACATTTGTGAGCAATTATGAAAAAGGCCATAATCTTCTTGTCGCTTTTATGCTCGGGATTTATTCAAAGGATACAAGCCCAAGAATTGAATTGCCAGGTTACGGTAAACTTCAGTCGGATTGGTGGTGCGGATCAACAATTTTACCGCTCCATGGAAACAACGATTCGTGAATTTTTAAATACGCGCAGGTGGACATCCGATGTATATCAAGAGCAAGAGCGCATAGTGTGCAACATCACCATCATGCTCGAAGAAAGGGTGAGCACCAACCAATTCAAAGCCACCACCACCATTCAGAGTACGCGGCCAACTTTCAATTCGGGTTACAGCAGTGTGTTGCTCAACCACACTGATCCCGACTGGGTATTCGAGTACGTTGAATTCCAACCACTTGAATTCAATGAAAACGCGCATCTGAACAATTTGAGCAGCCTATTGGCTTATTATGTGTACACCATTTTAGGGCTTGATTACGACAGCTTTTCTATGCTGGGTGGTTCTGAATACCACCAACGTGCGCAACAGATTGTCATCAACGCGCAAAATGCACCAGAGCCAGGTTGGCGTCAGAACCAAAACCTACGGAACCGTTATTGGTTGAATGAAAATTTGGTAAATCAAAGCTTTAAAGGCTTTCGAGAAGGCCTGTACATATATCACAGACAAGGTCTGGATGTGATGAGCAAACCAGACAATATGATAGAGGCGCGAAAAAAGACGACCGAAGCCATCACCAAAATGCATCAGGTACATAAATCGAAGCCTGGAAGCATGCTCCAGCAAGTTTACCTAGCTGGCAAAATGACCGAGTTGATAGGCATATACAGCAAGGCACAACCGGCCGAAAAATCGGCAGTGGTCACCATGCTTTCGGAGATAGATCCTTCGAACTTGTTACAATACCAAAAAATAAATACGAACTAACTTTTTTCTTCGCTCTGGTAGCTGTTGATTTGCATGAGCGTTTATGATTACCCGGCTATACATCCGTAACTACGGAATTATTCGTGAACATGAAATCGGCTTTGGACCTGGTTTAACAGTCATTACTGGCGAAACTGGCGCAGGAAAATCGATTCTTTTGGGGGCATTGGGCTTGGTTTCGGGTGAACGAGCTGATGCACAGGTACTCTTCGACCAAGCTGAAAAGTGCATTGTTGAAGCGGAATTTAAATCCTCCAATACCGAGCTGCGCGATTGGCTGGAAGACGAAGGTTTTGATTTAGATGAATCTGTGCTGGTTAGGCGCGAAGTGACAGCCAATGGCAAATCACGGGCATTCATCAACGACAGTCCGGCTACCGTACAGCAATTACGCCAATTGGCCGATTGGCTTATCGACATCAGTGGGCAACACGAAAGCCGCGAAATGAATACAGCGCGCTTTCAATTCGATTTTCTCGATACCCTCGGTCAATGTTTGGCCGATGCAGATAAATACCAACAATTGCATCTGCAGCGGCAGCACATGAAGCTGAAATTGCAGCGGTTGCAGGAAGCTGAGGCGACACGCTTGCAACAACTCGACCTTGATCAGTTTTTGCTAACAGAATTGGAACAAGCCGATTTGCGGCAAGCCGATGAGCTGACTGCTTTAGAGCAAAAGCTTGAAATAGCCGAAAATGCCTTGCAGCTTCGTCAGCTTTTAGAGGGACTGGGTTATCAGCTGGGAGAGCGTGAAGATTCAGTGATTTCGCAATTGCAGCAATTGGCCAATAGTCTGTCGGCCTATAAACGTTTGCACCCCGAAATAGAACGCGTTTATGACGTACTGCACACGGCTCAGATTGAATTAACTGAGTTGAGTCGCGACACTGGCAGGATGGCTGAGATGTTCGATACCGATGCCCCTTCTTTGGCATTGATGCGCCAACGCATAGATCAATTGCAGCGATTGATGCATAAACACAGGGTAGGAGATTTGGCCGGTTTGCTCGAGCGCATGCACCAACTTGCCGATCAAGTACAAGCACTTTCACGCGCAGGAGAAGAAACCCAATCCCTTGAATTGGGCGTGCAGCAACTAGAAAAGGAGATGCACAGCCTAGCGAAGGCATTACATATCAAAAGGCAAGCGGCAATCCCTGCTATTGAAAATCAGTTGGCTGCCTTGCTCCCACAGGTTGGTTTGGTCCATTCTCAATTTAGCATTCAGCTAGATGAGGGCGATGAATTGTTGTCTGGTCGACAAGGCTACAATCGACTTCGGCTGCTATTTTCAGCAAACAAAGGCAGCCAGCCGAACGATTTGCACAAGGTAGCCAGTGGTGGTGAATTGTCACGCTTGATGTTGTGCTTAAAAAGCCTGTTACATGAGCACGCTCAACTACCTACCATTGTTTTCGACGAAATTGACACAGGTATTTCGGGTGAGACGGCTCTTCAAGTGGGTAAAGTACTCCGTTCTTTAGCAAATCACCACCAGGTAATTCTAATCACACATCTCCCGCAAATAGCGTCAAAAGGAGATGCGCATCTTTTTATCAGCAAAAAAACAGAGGGAACACGGACCATTTCTCAGGTAGATTTGCTTGATAATGAGGCACGTGTATTGGCCATTGCCCGCATGATAGCAGGAAACCAAGCAGGAGAAACTGCAATACTTCAGGCCCGCGAATTACTGGGTTAATATATTTACCTATTTTTGATACAAACACCTGAACATGTCACACAAATTACTTCAGGGTAAGCGCGGTATTATTTTCGGAGCGCTTGACCCTAATTCCATCGCCTGGCACGTAGCAGAAAAAGCATTTGCGGCCGGAGCTACCTTTACTTTGACCAATGCCCCCATTGCCCTGCGTATGGGACAAATAAATGAACTTGCCAAATCATGCAACACCATAGTCATTGGTGCCGATGCGACAAGCGATGAAGACTTACGGAAACTTTTCACCGAGTCGGAAGCTCATTTAGGCGGAAAAATTGATTTTGTATTGCACTCAATTGGTATGTCATTGAACGTACGTAAAGGAAAGCACTACACCGAAATGGACTACGACTTTTTTCACAAAGGACTCGACATTTCAGCTATTTCGTTCCACCGTGTGATGCGCGCCGCCATCGATACCAACACACTCAATGAAGGTGCATCCATTTTGGCATTGACCTACATCGCTGCACAACGGGTATTCCCCGATTACAACGATATGGCCGACGCAAAAGCCCTGCTCGAAAGCATTGCACGCAGTTTTGGTTATCACCTCGGCAAATCGAAAAAGATCCGCGTAAATACCATCAGCCAAAGCCCCACCCGCACAACCGCTGGTTCAGGTGTTAAAGGGTTTGACGGATTCCTTGATTATGCGGATAAGATTTCGCCTTTGGGCAACGCTCCAGCTGACGCTTGTGCCGATTACTGCGTGGTGATGTTCAGTGACCTCACGCGCATGGTTACGATGCAAAATCTCTTTCATGACGGAGGTTTTTCGTTCACCGGCGTTAGCCAAGAAGTAATAGACATGATGAAACCAAACGAATAAACCAGGAACCATGAGCTCTTCTACCCTTCAGCCAATACTTGTACCTATCGATTTTTCTGGAAGTACAGAAACTACTTTAGGCCATGCAGTCATGATAGCCAAGCACTTGGGCTTGCCCATTGTGCTTTTGCATGCTATTGAAACCCATTTTTCGGGCTTCAATTTGGCTGAATTGGCCTTGCACAGTGACTCGCGTGAAAATGCCATTTATGACTTGGTTGAGCAGCGACTTAAAAAACGCATACAACAACTAGAAGCAATGGGTCTTCAGGCCGATTTCAAAATCGAATTCGGCAGTGTTCACAAAACAGCCGCCCAAGTTGCAGCGGATGTCAATGCAGCCTACATTGTAGTTGGAGCACATGGCCAATCGGGCTTTGAAGAGTTTTTAATTGGGAGCAATTCATTTCGATTGTGCGCCACCGCACCATGTCCAGTAATTACTGTTCAGCAAAACCAAGAACAACAAAACAAGGCCTACCAAAAAATAGCATTACCAGTAGATACCAGTTTCTATACCCGTCAAAAGGTTAAACAAACCGCCGATTTAGCTCAGGCCTTCGGAGCAACCATATGTGTTTTTGGAGTATCGAGTGAAGAAGATGCCGACAGTGTTCACCACGTCCAAATCATAGTAAAACAGGTAATTGAATACCTTGCAGGCAGAAATATCAAAGCCGAAAGCAATGAAGAATATGGTTTTAACCCTACAGATGCCACCATAGTTTATGCCAAGGCCATTCATGCTGATTTGATTGTCATAATGACCGAGCAGGAACCAAGTATCCAAAGCCTGATCATGGGAGAATATGCACAGCAAATGATCAACCGATCACCAATCCCTGTCATGAGCCTCAGGCCACATGAAGTGAGCGATCAAACAGCATTTTCTCTGTAATAGCATTTACCTATCATCACATCATCCCCTGTCGATTCCATACGGCAGGGGTTTTTTCATGCCTGGTTCGAGGGCCTTTCACCGCGCCTAGCACGTCCTTTTCTCGGCTTTCCCGCAGACTTCGCAGATTTGCGCAGACCATTTTT
>ERZ1066127.398-NODE-398-length-24050-cov-12.543697_pt1 | contig 24050 bp, 22 predicted proteins | sample MGYA00382774_ERZ1066127 | MGnify/ENA primary metagenome ERZ1066127 (study PRJEB33369, sample SAMEA5778357) | biofilm metagenome | biome: Industrial cooling water; feature: Water cooling tower basin; material: Biofilm | place: United Arab Emirates | collected... | reverse complement strand
TCGTCAAATTCCGTTGAAAATCAAAGGATTGCGTCTTAGCCTGACGCGGATGCCTACCGACCCTTCGACGTCCGCTGGCTTTTCTGGGATGAGGAAACTAAGTTACTTGATGAGCGACGGGCTGATTTCAAGCCACACATCTTTCCGGGCAATACCGGCATGATCCTAGCCCAAAAAACGCGAAAGGGTTTCGAGCCACCAGTGGTGAGCAAAGCAATCACTTCCTATCACGTCATCGAAAGCGTCTCCCTGTTTTACCCGCTCTACCTGGCCGAGCAGCTTCATCCGACCAAGGCAAAAGTAGCTCACCCCGACCTCTTCGCAGCCGAGCTTCCGACTAACGGACCGCAGCCAAACCTGAGCGACTTCGCGCGTGAGTATCTCATCGGTCTGGGCGGGCAACCGGAGGATTTGTTTTTCCACATCGTCGCCATCCTACACTCCTCCGCATATCGCGAAGAAAATGCCGGTGCCTTGCGACAAGATTGGCCGCGCATCCCTCTGCCCAAGGACGTGCAAACCCTCAAGGCCGGAGCAAAACTAGGCCGCCGCATCGCCGCTCTGCTGGACCCCGAGACTCCCGTTCCCGGCGTCACCGATTTGAGCCCGAACCCGGAGCTTAAAGGCCTCGCCCAGCTCGCCGTCACCGGCATGGGTTCACCCGATCTCGCCCTCACCGCCCGCTGGGGCTACGCCGGGCAAAAAGGCGTCACCATGCCCGGCCCCGGAAAAACCACTATCGGCACCCGCGGCGAAGGCTACCTCGACATCCACCTCAACGCCACCACCCATTGGAAAGATGTCCCCATCGATGTCTGGAACTACACCCTTGGCGGCTACCAAGTCCTTAAAAAGTGGCTAAGCTACCGCGAACAACCTCTCTTACACCGCTCCCTCACCCCTGACGAAGCCGAACAATTCACCCACCACGTCCGCCGCATCGCCGCCATACTCGCGGAGAATGCGGCGCTGGACGCACATTACAAATCCTCAGTCTGAATAGTCTTGAACCTCAGCAAACAACACCATCTTAAAAATCAGACGAAGTTAACAACCGAATCACAAGTTAAAGACCAACTCAACAAGTACAATTCATGAAATAATGGAAATTTACGCTTGTCATAAGTTAGAGATTTATATTTTTTACTACAAAGTTGGTAATTCTCTGCACACGCAATTGGAGCACTGCTGACATCACAAGGAAAACAATCAAAAATTTCAGATAAAAACAATTAAAAAAATGAAAAAAAATACAACGTTATTTTGTCTTGGATCATGGTCATTTCTGATATGCGTAATATTCTTATCAGGATGTACCGCAATTTCTAGCTATGAAAATCGCAACAGCAAAGCATTCGTAGGAACTCGCTATAATCTACCAAAAAGTATAGTGCGTTTTGAAATTCAGCCTTTAACCGAAGCAAACAAAGGAAAAAATATTACCTTAACATCAGTGTTTGCAGCAGACAAAGTCGGATTTTCGCTTAACTCAAATCGAAATCCTATGTTCTCAAAAAATCATAAGTTTGCAATTAATAGCAAAGGACTGCTAACCAGCGCAAGAACCGAAGATACTGGAGAGCTAGATAAAGTAGTCGCGGGTCTAGCCAGTTCGATTGGCGCACTAAGCACTAATCTTTCTCCAGGTGCGGGCTTGGTTATTCCCAAAAGCAATGTAATGGGAAATCCGATGACTACTGGACAATCAGGCTCGGAGGCTGGAAATTTTTTAACATCAGATGAATATGATTATTTTGTGAAAATATTAAATAATACAAGTCTGCTTATTGAAATTCCTGATAATAAAAACTATATTAAGGAAAATTTTCCAAACAAGAGTGCCGGACCATTCATGTTAGAAATTAACCGATTGCAACCAATAAATTCTGCAGGCTACAGTCAGATCAAACATGGAATTAATGCTTATCTTTCATCGCTTAATAACAAAAATCTTTCTTCAGATGAGATATTAGCTCACGGCATTGTAGCAAGAAGCACCACTAATATACAGTTCAGTTACAAAATTAGTATTTTAAAAGAACGAATTAATGATTTTCGAAAAAATAACTACGATAATTCATCTAAGAGCTTGGAAGCAGTTAAAAATGTTGAAAATTATAAATCTTCCATTGAGGATATAAAAGAGTTAAATAATGCAATTAAAAATGAGAATAATCAACTCATGGCAATCAAAAATTCTATTCATGAACACATTGCAAATCTAAAAGAAAATTCAACAACAACTGATACCATAAAGAAGCTTCATGAATTGGCTGGCAAGCATTTCAATGAAGTTTGCTGGGAATTTTACACTACAGCTATGGCCGAAAATGACGAGAAGAACAAAAAAGCTACAGCAGCTAAACTTTATGCATCCATTCACAAAGTGTTGGATTCTAAAATCGTGGAGAACAACAATAACATTAAAAATAATAACCAACTCATTCAAGGCGCCAAAAATTCTATAATTGCAAGCGAAAGCGACATTCGAAAAAGCACACTTGCCTCAGAACCGATAACCTTGACCCAAAAATTATCAACACTCGAAGTTGTTGATACATCTCGCGTGCAAATCCTGCCAATGTATCGATCTATCGCAGGCACAACATTGAGTAATTACACTCTTGACAATGGCTTAGTAAGCAATACCGATTTTACTGAACCAGGTGCAGTTGCTACGATTGTATCGCTTCCCGCTAATTTTATCAATTCTTTGTCACTTGCAATTACAGGAAGATACAATAATGAATTGAACATGATAAAGAAAAAAGATGAAGTTTTAAAAGCGCAAGAGGCGTTAATTAAAAGTCAACAATCTTTGCTAAATACTAAAACTAGCAGCACAACAGAATAATACTATCAAATGCATGACAAATGATATTCTTATAAAAATTGTTTTATCTATTTCACTGACCGGCTACGCGTATAGTCAAAATATGGGGCAAAACATGACGCAATTAGAAAAGTCTGTTTCAACCCTAGTCAAAAGAGACTTGCAAGATATGGCTTCGCTCTCGCCTGCTGAACGTCAGGGGTTTTTAGGCAAGGTATTGCAAGATTCTCCATCGGAAAAATTATCCAAATCGTGGATTGATAAAATTGTAGAATCGAGCAAAATTAATGGTATTGATGACAATGTAAAGCCAGATATTCCGAATCTAACTAAATCTTTTAATGGTCTTGGTCACAACAAAAACGATATCAATAATTTTTTGGAGAAGTCGGCAAAATCATTCAATTCGGTTGGATTAGTTGTCCGAGAAAGTTCAAATTTTTCTCTAAACAACCCGTTTAATAATTGCTTAAAGCGGGTATTGCATAAATACAAATTTTTATCGGAATATGATGACAGAAAAAATGAATTCGTTGTTAGCGAAGCCTCCGGCACATGTTTTCTCATTAATGAAAATCATGTCATTACTGCATTGCATGTGCTGGAAGGTCAGGAATCAGCAATCGTAGTTTTTGGATATGGCCCTGAAACTCAAGATTTGCAATCAGTTTCTTCGCTTTGCCCTAGTGATAGACTGATTTTTCGAAGAATTACCAAAACAAATATCTCAGGTGGAGAAATCAGCAATTACAAAGACTGGTGCGTTTGTCGATTAAACGAAAAACTACCACAAGAATTCAATACATTGGAAGTTGACTCAAGTCCTTTGCAATCCCCGTCGGGTGACAACATTGTTATGGTCGGACACCCACAAGGTTTGCCACGCACTTTGTGCGCTCGTGGCAGTTATGTATTCGATCAAAATTCTAAACTTATGAAGACAACTTTAGACTCATTTCAGGGTAATTCAGGTAGCCCTGTTATTGATTTTCACTCAAACAAAGTCATCGGGATGCTTGTTATGGGTGACTCAGATTACGTAACGGTTAACGGTGCACGTGTCCCAAATGTCTCCCTTTCATACCCGGAAATTCCTGAGTTTGTAATACCTTTTCATGTTATATATAGTCAATCAAAAGAGTTACAAGCTATGGTAGCCAAATAAGTTATTGTTTTTTCATGGCTGTCGCTGACAGCATTCGAAGCAAGCAAGTTTACGACAATTTTTTAGCTCAGAATCAGTGAGCCTTAATGGCGATTACAAAAAGGGGATGCAATCCCCTTCTCCATAGGCGGATCAATGGCGGAAATGGCGGTGGCCGGTGAAGACCATGGCGATGCCCGCGGCATCGGCGGCGGCGATGACTTCTTCGTCACGCATGGAGCCACCGGGCTGGATGCAGGCGGTGACGCCGGCATCGATGGCGGTTTGCAGGCCGTCGGCGAAGGGGAACATGGCATCGGAGGCGATGACGGATCCTTTGAGATCGAGACCGGCTTCTTTGGCTTTCCACACGGCGATGCGTGAGCTGTCGATGCGGCTCATTTGGCCGGCACCGATGCCGAGCGTGCGATCGGAGGTGGCATAGACGATGGCGTTCGACTTGATGTGTTTCACGATGCGCCAGGCAAAGCGCATGGCGCGCAGTTCCTCCTGCGTGGGTGGGCGTTTGGTGACGACTTTTTCTTCGAGGTTGTCGAGGCCCAGCGCGGTGTGGTCGCGGTCCATGACCATGATGCCGCCGGGGCAGGAGCGGATGAGCGGATCGGTCTTCGCTTTCAGGTAGGCCTCGTTCATTTTCATGATGCGGAGGTTTTTCTTCTTCTGCAACAGAGCGCGGGCACCGGCTTCGAAGTCGGGCGCGATGATGACGTCGGTGAAAATTTCCGAGATCACGCGGGCGAGAGCCTCGGTGAGCGGGCGGTTGACGACGATGACACCGCCGAACGGAGCCTGACGATCGGTCTCAAAAGCCTTTTGCCAAGCGGCGCGCAGGTCTTCATCGTCCTGACCGACGCCGCAGGGGTTGGTGTGCTTGAGGATGCCGACGGTGGGACGGCGGAAATCGAGGATGAGGTCGGCGGCGGCCTCGATGTCGAGGATGTTGGTGTAGCTGAGTTCCTTGCCCTGGATTTGCGTGAAGCAGGAACCGAAATCGCCGTAGAGCGCGGCCTTCTGGTGCGGATTGTCGCCGTAGCGGAGCTCCTGATCGAGCGGCAGGCTGACGGTGAGGTGGCAACGGGTGCCGTTTTTGCACTTGCCGAGGTAGTTGGTGATGGCGGCGTCGTATTGTGAAGTGCGGAGAAACACTTTCACTGCCAGCTCCTCGCGCAGTGGCAGGGTGGTATCGCCGCCGTTTTCCGCCATTTGTTCGAGCACGCGCGGGTAGTCTTTGGGATCGGTGACCACGGTGACGCTGGCGTAATTTTTCGAAGCGCTGCGCAGCATCGAGGGGCCACCGATGTCGATGTTTTCGATGGCTTCTTCGAGCGTGACGCCTTCACGTTGGATGGTTTGCTCGAAGGGGTAGAGATTGACGACGACGAGATCGATGGTGGGGATGGCGTGCTCTTTGGCCTGCGCCTGGTGCTCGGCATCGTCGCGTTTTTGCAACAGACCGCCGTGGACCTTGGGGTGCAGGGTTTTCACGCGACCTTCGAAAAGCTCGGGCGCGCCGGTGTAGTCGGCGACATCGATGACGGGCAGGCCGGCTTCGCGCAGGGCCTTGGCGGTGCCGCCGGTGGAGAGAAGCTCGACGCCGAAGCCGTGCAGGCCTTGGGCGAATTCAATCAAGCCTGATTTGTCCGATACCGATAATAACGCGCGTTGGATGGCCATAAGATGGATGTGGGTGATGAGGCGCGGCAGAGGACCGCGTCGCGAGGGGACGTAGCCGAGCGCGGGGACATGGGCAAGCCTCATTTTTTCTGCGGGCTGCCTCGTCGTACTGGACATGAGCATGGGGAGGAAGAGTCATTTTTTTCGCATCCGCTATTGCAATTCAATCTCAATAAGCTAACTTCCCGCTGTGCCTGCTCCTGATTCCATCGCCCAGACGATTCAGCAAGATTCCTTGATCTCGCTGGAGCAGGCGAAAGTTGGCTGCGAATTCCACATCCGTTTTCTCAATGGGCCCGCCTGTGATCGGCTGCGCCAAATGGGATTTTGTGAGAGCATGCGGGTGAAAAAAATCACCGACGGGCGCAACATGCTGTGCACGGTGTGCGGCACCAAAATGGCGTTGTCGAGGGAACTGGCCCACCAGATTCTTGGACTCGCGACCGCCTGATTCTTCTCCGAAATGCCTGACAAGATGGACACTGTGGCTCTGGCCGGTAACCCGAATGCAGGGAAGACCACGATATTCAATGCGCTGACGGGAGACAACCAGCGGGTGGGCAATTACGCGGGTGTGACGGTCGCCAAGAAATCCGGGGAATTTTTCACGCCGCATGGCCGCAAGGTGCGGGTGATCGATCTACCGGGTTGCTACGGTCTGGGCGGCGACAGTCCGGATCAACAAATTGCCGCGCGTGTATTGCGCGGAGAGGATGACGAGGAAGCGGTGCCGCAGTTGATCGTAAACGTGGTGGACGCGTCCGCATTGGAACGTCACCTGATGCTCACGCTGGAGCTGATCGAACTGGGGCATCCGGTGGTGCTGGCTTTGAACATGATCGATGTGGCGGAGTCGCAGGGCATTCGTCTCGATCCGGCACTGTTGTCCGAGCAGCTCGGCATTGCGGTGGTCCCCATGCAGGCGAGCCGCGGCAAAGGAATCATCGAATTGAAACAGTCGGTGCGGCATCCCCTGCCCCGCCCCGCTGCGGTGACGTGGCTGCATGCCGGGATGAGTGAGCAGGAAAAACAAGCGGCACGCCTGCGCCACATTCAGGAAACCTGTGCCATCGCCGCACGCCGTCCGGATGCGGAACAAGTGGCTTGGTCCGATCGCGTCGATCAATGGTTGCTGCATCCTCTGATCGGTTGGCTGGCGTTGGTGGCGACGATGTTTGTGGTGTTTTGGACGATTTTTCAATTTTCGCAAATTCCCGTGGGTTGGCTGGAAGAGGGTCAGAAATGGCTGCAAGGCCTGGTGGGGCAGTCCATGGAAAAAGGCGATCTGAACGACTTGCTGACGCAGGGAATTGTGGGCGGAGTCGGCAGTGTGCTGGTGTTCCTGCCGCAGATTGTCATGCTGTTTTTCCTCATCGGCCTGCTGGAGAGCTCCGGCTACATGTCGCGTGCGGCGTTTCTGATGGATGGTCTGATGTCGCGCGTGGGGCTCTCAGGCAAAGCCTTCCTACCACTGCTCAGTTCCTATGCTTGCGCCATCCCCGGCATTCTGGCCACGCGCACGATTGACTCGGCGAAGGAGCGCCTTGTGGCGATTTTTGTGGCTCCGTGGATGTCGTGTTCGGCGCGTCTTCCCGTGTATCTGTTGCTGGTGCCGTTGCTGTTGCATGAGGAGGAAAACGGCACTCTGCGGCAGGCATGGGTGATGACCTTGCTCTACGCCACGGGCACCATCACCGCCTTTCTGGTGGCTAAACTCTTGCGCAAAAAACTCGGGCCCGATGAGCAACCGCACCACTTCATGATGGAGCTGCCGCCCTACCGCCGCCCCCAGTGGTCCTACATTTTGCGCCATGTGCGTGAGCGCGCCTGGGCTTTTGTGAAAAATGCGGGCACCATCATCATGGCCATCACCATCATCTTGTGGGCGCTCCAAACCTATCCGAAAAGCTCGAGCGAGGATCCTGCGGAAAAACTTTCCTACAGTGCCATGGGCCGCCTGAGTCAGGTGATCGAACCGCTATTCCGCCCGCTCGGGCACGATGGCAAAACGGGTGCCGCCATTCTCACGTCCTTCGCCGCGCGCGAGGTATTCGTCTCCTCCATGGCGATCGTACATCACGTCGAGGAAAACGAGGATGAAACCGTGGCGCGCGCCTCGTTGCGCGAGACATTGCAAGCTTCCACTTGGCCGGATGGACGGCCGATGTTCACCACCGCCTCCCTGATCAGTCTCCTTCTCTTCTACATTTACGCCCTGCAATGCCTGCCCACCAGCGCCGTGGTCGCGCGTGAAACCGGTTCCTGGAAATGGGCGGTGGCGCAGTTTTTATTCATGACCGGCTTCGCTTGGCTCATCGCCTGCATCGCCTATCAAATCGGCAGCCGCATCTCATGAACTCGACCTATCAGGTTTTCCTATCCCTGCTCATCGTGCTGCTGGCGTTGCTCTATCTGGTGTGGGTGGTGAGAAAATCCCGCTCATCCGGCAAATGCGGAGGCGGCTGCGATTGCCACCATCCTCGCGAGACTCCGAAGCGGAAAAAAACGTCACAGTAGTCCCTGTGCATTCATCATTGCACCCGCTGATGGGCTCTGCTATTCATCCCACATCGCTTTACGCTCATGAACGTCACCACACCCATTCACCCTGCGTCTCGATGGTTCGCGCTCATTGCCTGTGGGCTGGTCCTTGGTTTTTTCTTCCTGCTTTTCCCCGCCTACGGCCCGGGCCGGGCACAATCACTGCTCGGCGTGCTCTACGATAGCTGGAACGGCGAAACGCGCTACGAACACGGCGTGATGTTTCCCTTCATCATCCTGGGGCTCTTGATCTATCAATGGAAAAACATCGTCGCCTCCGTGCGCGAAGGTGAGTGGCAGGGACTGGTGCTACTGGGATTCGGATGTTTTCTTTTTCTGATCGCCTACCGTGTCATCCAATGGCGGGTGGGTGTCGGCTCCATGCCTTTCATCATCTCCGGCCTGATCTGGTATCTCTGCGGGCGCAAAACATTTCTCCTCACCGCCTTTCCCGTCTTCTACCTGTGGCTCAGCATTCCCGTGCCGGACATCCAGCAAGCCACGGTCCCGCTGCAAAACATCTCGATTTCCCTGGCACAATTCATCTGCAAGCTGTGCGGTGTCGATACCAATGCCTCGGGTGCCACCATTTACTCAACCAGCAATCTCTGGGAACCTTTGGAAGTCGATGAACTGTGCAGCGGCATCCGCTCGTTGATGGCCTTGACCATGATCTCCGCCGCCTGGGCCTACATCGCCCGGATCAGTTTGTGGAAACGTGCGCTTCTGCTCGCATCGGCACTGCCCATCGCCATCCTCGGTAACGGACTGCGCGTCGCCTCCATTTTCGTCATCGCGGAATACGGAAGTTATGATTTCGCTAAAAAAACCTGGCATGACCACTCCGGACTCTTGCTCTTTTATCCGATCTCCCTGCTCATGATGATGGGCCTTCATACCTGGCTGGAAGGCGGTTTGCCATGGAAACAAAAAACCATCCGCCGCACCGTCACCCGCTCACAAGACAACTCCCCTGCTGTCAGCCCATGAAACGCTACTACCTCACTCCTTTCATCCTGGCGCTGACACTCGGCATGGTGTACATCCTGCCACTGCGTGGTCCCGTGTCCCTCACCTCCCTGTCCCATGAGGCCATCGACATGGAAAACAAGATCCCGCCTCTTCATTTCGGCGACTGGATCGCCGAAGCCGGAAAACCCTCGGACAAGGAAGTCAAAACCCTCCAACAGGACACCCAGTTCATCAAAGGCTCCTATCGCAGCTTCGACATGCCTCCGATCTACTTGGCCGACAGCCGGGCCTACGCTTCCGCCATCGACCTATCCATCGTGATCTCCGGATTCGATATCAACAATTCCATCCACCGTCCCGAGCGCTGCCTCCGCGCCCAAGGCCACATCAACATGCTCAGCCTGCCTGCGGATTTCACCACTCCCGCCGGACGACAGATCAAAGTACAACGTCTCACCAGTGTCTTCCCTGTGGCTCCGAAAATCAAAGGCGGCAAACCATTTCCCCTCGGCTTCATCAGCTACTACTACTTCGTTGGCCACAAACACCTGACCCACGACCACTGGAGCCGCACCATGCTCGACATGAAGGACCGCCTGCTTATCGGCACCGACCAACAATGGTCCTTCGTGATGCTCTCCATGCCATACAATCTCGGAAAAACTCCCGCTGACACGGAAAAAAACCGCGAATCAGCTGATAAAAAAATCCGCCAGCTCCTGGGGGAACTGACGGATCAAATTGTGAACTGGAAAGAAGTCCTGCCGAACTGACTACTCCTCCGGTGCCGGCTCCTCAAGATTCTCCGGCTTGATGTTCGCACCTTCGAGAAAGGCGATGCTTTTTTCGATCATGGTTCTCACTGCCGGATCGGCAGCGTTGAAAGGAGTGGCCATCTTCGACAATTCCTCCTTCGCCCGATGAAACAACACCAGCGCTTTTTCCGGTTGGCGCTGATGCCACACCCGCGTCGCCCGGGCCGCCAGATGTCTCGCATAAAAATAGCGGGTTCCGTAGTACATTTCCCGTGGGTCCAGCACCGGCAACGCCACCTGATAGAGAGGTTCCGCCTCTTCCAAACGACCCGCACGATCATACAGCAACGCCAGGTTCACAATGTCCTCATAACTTTCCGGTGAGCGTCTCACAGCGGCCTCCAACACCGCAGTGGCTTGTTCCAGATAAGACCTGCGCTGATCATCCGAGGCATCCTCATGCGTGCTCTGCCGGACCAATAGCTTGGAATAATCACTCATCCGTCTGAAATCCGGGCGAATGGAAATCGCCTTGCGGTATCGTTCGGACTTCTGCTTATCGCCGACCACGGAAAAATCCGCACGTGGATACAGTGCCCACCAAGCTGCCGCATCGCGGGCCGCCAGCACCATCACCGCCATCGCCAGCAACGTGCCCGCCACTCCCGGCTTCCACGGCAAGCCCGGCGCAGACTCAGGCTCCTTCGTGCCAGTCGTCAGCACCCAGGGCTGTCGGACCAACCACCCCACACAACACCCCATCAGAACCACATCCGGCAAGACGTGATAGACGAAGCTGAAAAACGCCTGCACCCCCATCGCACAGAGCGCAGCCATCGACCCCAACGCCACACCCGCATCCCCCTGGGCCTTGGTCTCACCCAGCGTCAGCAAGGCCACTCCGCGGAACATGACCACGCCGAAAATCCCTAACAACAGAACCAGACCCACCATGCCGTAATCCACCGCAGCCTGCAGATATTCATTGTGAACGTATTGGATGTCTCCTCCCCCGACCCACAGCTCCTTCGGATTCCATTTTTTGAATGAATCAAAGAAAAACGAACGACTGCCACCACCCCATACAGGTTGATCTTGAATCAAATCCACCGCGATGCTCGCAAACTCCAGACGACCGCTGTCACCCGTGTTGCGATTCGCCACCGCATTCGCGCCCAGTTGCCACCCGCCGGTCACCAGCAAGGGAGCCAGAAACGTGGCGGCCAGCAACGCCACCCCGGCCCAGGAAATTTTCATGCGCCATAAATTCGCCAACCACCCCACCATCACCAACGCCGTGCCACACCCCAGTCCCAGCCATGCGCCGCGTGAATGAGCCAGATAAATCCCATACACGCAACAGCCGTACATCACAAAACAAAGCACACGCATCCACCGCTTCATGCTCCCCGCCATCCCATACCCCAGCGACAACAAGCCCACGCCTAACAAGAAATTCGCGAAATGATTGTAATGCAGATAAAGCCCGCTGGGAAATTCCTTCGTCGCCCGCACAATCATCAGCGGATAATACTCCACATCATGATAGGCCTGCACCATCGCCACCGCCAGATTCGCCAGCAGCAAGGCCCACAGACCCACCAACCATCGCGCAAACATCTTCCCGCCGCCACATCGCTGCGTCCACCAAAAAGCCAACACCACACCGCACAACAGCAAAGCGTCGCTCCTGGCGAAATCCACAATCTCCGATGTCATCATCCGCCACGCAAAATACACCACCGTCACCGCCACCCACAAATGCACCCATCGCGCACGGGGCATGCGATCACGATTCCACGAACCGAACGCCACCGCCATCGCCAGCAACAACAAAGGCACTCCGCAAGAGTAAGGATCCATACCCACCGCGAACAAGCCCGCGATCACACTGCCTAACAAAAACAAAACCAACGATATCGTGTTCATAGTCGTAACGTTCCTTCACTCGTGGTCCCATCAGCCCCACATCTCTTTGACCGGATGCACCCGCCAAGCTCCTTGCTGGCGATAATCAGACAAATCCTGTTTCTTTTTGATCAATTCCGGGGCCATGAAAACATCCTGATTGCTGATCGGTCGCACACGGTATCCCAGATGATGGACCGCAGTGGGCAAAAACAACTCCAGATAGATCCGCAGAGGCGGCTGCAGGGACGCCACCGCTGCAAAGCAATCCCGTTTCCAAAACGAACCACATCCCAGCATGGAGAGGACCACCCCAGGATCCGGTCGTAGTGAAATCCCTTTCCAATATCTGACGAAATCCTCATCGCGCACATGATCCATGCAATGCGGTTGCGTCGTATCGTCCACCCGAAACAGCCGATGCCCCAGCACGTCCGCACCCTCCTTTTCCATCAGAGCGGTCAACCGAGCATTCAGATCAGGAACCACCGGGATTTCATCGAATTCAGCCAAGTGCACATGAGTGGCATCCAGCGCCATCACTTTCGGCAACACCGCCTGCAATACGCCCAGGTAGCTCTGCCGCTCGCGAGGATGATCGCGCGTTCTCAATTGGGGATCATCCACACGCACGAGATCCGGCATTTCCTCCTGCCACGACGCCACAGGACCACCGTAAGCGATGATGAAATCCTGCTCCGCATCAAGCTCGCACCAATAATCACGCATCCGCACCACCGCATCCCGCGATTGGTGCGTCAATAATACCGTCACCACCCGACTCATAACACTCATCGTCTTTTTTGTCCTTTGTGGACAACATTACCGGCTATCTCCCGGCAGCCTCACTTCACAATTCTGGGGAAATCCGGGACTTCCGCCTTGGCGAATCCCATCGTGATTCGCCAGTACCGTATCTTGTCCTGAGGCACGCACACCATGCGCAAAGGCACGCCTTCGTAGCCGATCAAGTGAATCCGCCCGCGCCACGTGATGATCCATGCCTTGCCTAACAACTCACCATCCTCTTCATCCCGGATGGCGGAGCCAAAGACACGCACCCATGAAATTCCCATCTGGCGCACCAATCGTTTCATAGAATTCTTACTTCGCTCCCTTCGCGAATACCACTGCCGGAATCGTCATCACCAGCAGCTTGATGTCCAACCACAATGACCAGTTGTCGATGTATTGCAAATCCAATGCCACCCACTCGTCGAAATCCGTGATCTGATTCCGCCCGCTCACCTGCCAGATGCAAGTCAATCCGGGCTTCACACTCAACTTGCGCCGATGCTCCGACCGCTCGATTTTCGGCAACTCATACATCGCCATAGGCCGCGGCCCCACCAGACTCATGTCCCCCATCAGCACATTGATGAACTGCGGAAACTCATCGATGGAAAACTTCCGCAAAAAACGCCCGAACGAGAAAATGCGCGGGTCATGTTCCAGTTTGAACACCGGACCGCTCATCTGGTTGCCCGCCTGCTGCTTGATCTCCTCCAGCTTTTTATCCGCGTCCACGATCATGGTGCGGAATTTCCACATCCAGAACGGCTTGCCATAGCGCCCCGCACGCTCCTGCCGGTAGAACACCGGTCCGGGACTTTGCCATTTGATCAACACCGCCACCACCAGCCACAACGGCAATGAAAACAGAATCAACAACAGCGCTCCCACCCGATCCATCAGCACCTTGAACAACATCTCCCAGGAAAAATCCGGCGTCGATCGCAAGACCAGCATGGGATTGCCCTCAATCGCGTCAAACGAAGGCCGCGCCACCTGGGTTTGCATGAAGTTGGCCGAAATCCACGCTTCGATGCCCCGTACCTCGCACATCTCCACCGCCGTCGCGATCTTATCAAACTCCGAGTGCTTGGCTGCGAAAATCACCCGCTCCACCGCCTCATCATGCAACAACTGCTGGAACTCCTCCCATTTTTCACTCGCCAGATCATAGCGGCCCACCACCTTCCAACGGGTGGATTCACTTTTCTGCAAGCTCAACCACAATTTCTCCACCTCTTGCGGTTGACCCGCCAACACGATCGACTCACGGATTTTCTCGCGCTTGTTGCGGTGCCGCCAATACAACCTCATCAACCAGAAACGAAACATCAGCAACACCGCGATGAACGCCGGAGCGATGATCAATACGGAACGTCCGGAAGTGTTGATCTTGAAAAACAACGACAGCAAGGCTGTCACGCACACCATGATTGCCACCGTACTGACGATCCTGCCGAAAGAACGCCAACTGGATGTTCCCGTCGGGTTGCGGTAAAAACCGGTTGCCTCCAGAATCAAGGGTGTGAATGGCACAATCACCATCAACAAGGCCGAGATGTCCATGAGCGTACCCACGCCATCAATCACCAAAGGCCTGCCAGCCTTGGCAAATCCCTGATTCACCACGTGGAGAATGGGAGCACGGAGCGCAAATGCCAGCGCAAAGCCACACCACACCAGGAAAGCATCGATGATCTGCAATCCTTGAATCTTAATGGCTTGTCTGGAATAGGTGGACATAACGGCCGCTCAGCGCGGGGCTTTTAGTGAGATAACGCGAGAAACACAAGTGTGAAGCTCAAGACTCGACGATTCCCAACACCTTGTTCAGGGATCGCTTGGCTCGTTGAGCCTGTCCTTCCGCACTGTAGTGGTCGGATATGCTGCGCACGATTTCCGCAGGGATTCGTCCTTCGGGAGCCGCCTCAAACTTTTGCAAGGCCCTAACGAAATCCGCTTGATCCAGAGGATCGAACGCAATTCCGGTTTCCGGCATGCAAAGATCCGCCGTGGCACCGTTGTACGTGGAGAACAACTGCGGCAATCCAGCCACCAGCGTCTCCAGCGTGGCCAGCGGCCAGTTGTCATCCAGCGTCGGCAGCACAGCCCAGTCGGCTGCCGCAAAGAAAGGCGGCAGGTCCTGAGGCTGGATGAAGCCCGGCATTACCACACGAATCGTGGGATTCCTCTGACACCAATCTTCCACAGCTTTCTTCTCCTCACCGTCGCCTAACAACAACAGCGTGAAGTCCATCTCACTGCCACCTGCCCGCCACTGCTCGATCGCCTTCAACAAAAGCATCACTCCCTTGCGCGGCGACAGGGATCCGGAAAACAGCATCACACGCCCGGACAGGCCCCACTGTTGCCGGATCGCCTCCCGCTGCGGCAGCAACCCACTCACCGCTTCCGTCCACTCACGGGTATCAATGCCCGTCATCCCCTCATCCACCAAACTGGCATCGGCCCCATACGACACCAACAACTCGGTGGAGTCAGGACCATTCGACCAATACCGGCTGCATTGCGAAACAATCCATCGCCGAATCAACCGCTTGATCCCGCCCACGTGACCCTCGGTGTGCATCGTGCCCTCGGACATCAGGATAACCGGCACGCGATAGACCCAACCATACAAAATGGACCACAAGGATTTCAGCCCGAATTCAATCGAGATCACAGCATCCGGCTTGATCTCCGCGAGCAACGGCAGGGTTTGCTCGGAAAATTGAAATTGTCGCTTTTCCACATAGCCCACATCGTCGCGATGTCTGCGATAGACAAAAGAGCGGCAATTCTGCACGGTGTAATTCAGCTGCTTCGCCTCTTCCGGCAGAGCCCAACTGCGATTGAATTCACTGACCGTATCCAGCACCAGCCGGAAATCGATCAACCTCGACAGAGCGAGATAAAAACTCACTCGATATGGGGGGAGCATATTCGTGACCATCACGACACGTTTGCTGGATACGTTGCCATTCATACTCTATCAACGGGAAAAAACTACCATTTTGCGGAAGGTGAAATTCACTGCGGTGCAAATGGCGATCACCGCCAGCTTGACCATGAAATCACCAATCGGTGTGTGTGTCATGAACGCATACGCGCTCCACTCCGCCACGACCAGACTGAGAAATGCCGCGGAGGTAAAAAGAAGAAACTCTTTGCGCTGTTGATGCCTGCCCGCCACAAAAACCCAACGCCGGTTCGTGGCATACGTGAAGGCATTCGTAGGCACGAAGCCAAAAGCAATCTCCAGCATGTTCCAGAAAATCCTTTGCTCCCCATACGAGGCACCCCAACCATGGACAGCAACCAGGCGGAACACGGCACACGAAATCATGAACACCACCACAGACAAGCCGCCTATGATCAGATACTTCAGAATCTGCCAGGACCCTGCGGCATCCGGTCGCATCACCTCTCCCAGTGCCGCACGCCACCCGCGACTACGAACATCCGAACAAAGCACCATCAAATCCCGCACCATATCTCACCTGCTCCTAATCATACTTCCCGCGACAAACATCCCATAATTGAGAAAACACCGCCACCAGACCACCAATGCCATTGATTTTCGTCGGTGTCTTGCCACTGGCGGGATAACGGCGGCTCACCGGCACCTCACAAACGCGGTATCCATCGCTCGCAGCACAGATCGCGAGGTGGTAATGCAACTGATAGCGATCAAAGCACGGGCGGAATACCCCGATGCGATCGTCGCTCAGCAATCGCGCGCTGTAGGCGCGGAAACCATTCGTCGTATCGGTGTAGCGGAAACCAGCGACCATCGAGATCATCGGCGCGTGCAAGAGATTCACCGCAAGGTATCTCGCCAGGGGTGTGTTTTCATGATGTCCGCCGGGAATGAAGCGGCTCCCTTGCACATGATCATAGCCCTGCTCCAGTGCTTCCACCATGCGCGGAATTCCCTCGAGCCCATCCTTGCCGTTCCCATCGATTACCACCACGCCCTCATAGCCCTCGCTCAGCACATAATCAAAAGCCATGCGCATCTGAGCACTCAACTTGCCCGCTCCACGCTTGACCAGCAAAGCCTTCGCCCCCGTATCCTTCATCAACTCCGCATCCAGAGAACCATCCGTGCTACCACCATCCGCCACAATCACGTCCACGATCGCCGCATACTCCTGCATCGCCCGCAACTGCTTGCGAATCTTCTCCCCCTCGTTGATCACAAACACACAAATCGCCCAACGCTTGGCGCGCTGCCGTTCATACACCACCTCGTAGCGAGGGCACTTTATCTCATTACCGCGAATCATAGGGAAAATTTAGGGAGACAGGAGACAGGAGACAGGAGACAGGAGCTTTGGGCAATCGAACCCAGGGATCACTGAGGGCTGCAAGCGCTTGCTGTGTCACACAAATCACAAATCAAAATTCAAATATCATCATTCGTCAATTTGCCTTTACTGATCACTGCTCACTGCTCTTTCGATTCTTTCACAATGCTCGACTGCACCGTGTCTTCTAACAATACAGAGCTGTTCTCTTCCTGCGCGATGAAATACAAGGGCCTGCTTCTCACTTCACCGAGAATGGCCCCGATGTATTCGCTCATCACCGCCAGAATCAGGCAGATAAAAAAGAACATGCCGCTCTGCTGCAGCGACAGTGTGGTCCAGCCGGATGCCACATCGTCTTTCACAAAATAGACGCCCACGACGTATAAGGCATAGCACAGGTTCAGCATCGCTCCCAACAAGCCCGCCGCCGTCACCATCCGCAGCGGATGCCTGGTGTTCGCCGCTAACAGATCGACGGCGGTAGCCACCTCGGTGATGAAAGAACCTCGCGTCACGCCCTGGTTTCTTTCCTGGCGCTGATAAGGGAAAAATTCATGCGAGTAACCCAAGGTCAATGTCAACACCCGCAGGTAGCGGTTCTGCACACGCACTTGCAACAAAGCATTGACCGCTTGCCGGCTCATCACACGGAAATCCTCCGCACCACGGCGTAAATCCACCCCCAGACGACGGTTGCAATACTTGCGAAAACTCGAACCGAAAATCTCACGCAGACCTGACCTTGCCCGAGGATTCTCCGCCACGCCGTGAACAATTCCCCCGTTCGTGCGGCATCGCTCCACCATTTCAGGAATCACCGCCACCGGGTCACAGGCAGGATCCAGAGTAACCACATAATCCCCGATCGCCGACTCAATGCCCGCCGATAACGCGGCATCACGACCGAACGAACGTGACAAACGCATGAAACGGATCTGCTGTGTTTCCTTCAACAAAGTCTTCACCTCCCTCTGCGTCTCATCCACGGATCCATCATCCACCAGAATGATTTCATAAAATCGAAATGCCGATTTCATCACCCCGGTCAACTCCTGAAGGAATGGCCGAACGATCGCTCCATCATTTTCCAATGGCACAATCACACTGATCACCGTATGCATATTCATAAATTTGTGCGCTTCGCGCTGTACTTAGTTTTTCGTGCCTTATCCGACTTCCGACTTCCGACTTCCGACTTCCGACTTCCGACTTCCGACTTCCGACCTCCGACCTCCGACCCCTGCTCAACATTTCAGCTTCTCAGCTTTTCAACATTTCAGCTTTTCCCAGAAGGACCGCATCCAACTCGTCCTCCACGTCAAAGATATTGTCGATCTTGCCACCCATCACATGAATGAGCTCCGGCATGACGGGATCGCGGCGGAAAAGAATCGGCCGTCCGTCATCCACCTCGGTCTGGGGCAGAAGGGTTTTCACCTCCCATAAGGAATCCACATACTCCGCACTGGCCAAGGCGGGAATGTAGCGTGCCGCATCCGTGATCATGTAGGGGTAATTCGTGACTTTGGGCAACTGGGCATAACGCGCATACGGATCCTTGATCTCGCTTCCCGCCTTTTCAAACCATTGCACATGCGGCGTGTAGCGCACATGACTCAGCGTCGTCAACCCGCGCGAGGGATAGGGCATGAACGAAAAAAACGGCCCGCACATCATCGTCACCGAGAGGCCATCCAACTCGGTGGGCAACTTGACCAAAGCCATCTCCGCCAGTTCATGCTTGAGAGGGATCGCCGGCAAAGCCGCCCCCTGCGTCAAAAGATTCAAGCCACTGTAGGTGGCGTTGATGATCAAGTCCACAGGCCACTCAGAACCATCGCTCAATTCCGCGATCACCGTGCCCTTTTCATCGCGCCGGGCACCGGACACGCGTGTCGAGAATCGCACCGGTATCTCTGCTTGCTCCAGGTCCCTGCGGCATCTCTCGCGCAACAGGGAACAATCAAACGCACACTCTTCTGCGATCCATACCGACTCTGTCAACCGATCATCAAACATCCCACGCACGCGATCAGGAGCAGGAGACAAGGGCGCTCCGATCCGCTCCATGAAAACAGCAAATTGCTGCGCGGTCACCTTGGAAAAGGAACGGCTCACCCCATAGACCTTCGTAAAGCGATCCACGATCGCCTCGCGATAGACATCCTTGAAACGCGCATAATTGTAGCGCGAACGATAGGCCGTCATCAAGCTGCGAGGGTAGTGGTATCCGCCGTGTACGCGAGCCTGATTCACCCGCGACGCACGGGTCAAGAGCTCGTCCTCCGCCTCCACCACCATGGGATGCAACCCGCGACGCTTCAACATCACAGCGATGCTGCAACCAAAAAAACCACCACCGGCGATGACGACATTGATCATAAAAAGCGATAAGCAGAGAGCAGAGAGCAGAGAGCAGAGAGCAGAGAGCAGAGAGCAGAGAGCAGAGAGCTTTGGGGGAACAGCATTTAGAGCATAGAAACTACTACTGCGAACGATCAAGTAATGTCCATTCCTTGCTCGCCTCTCGCAGCTCGTGGCCCAGTACCATAAATCCCCCGCACCTTTTCGACCGCCATTTTTACCGACCCCTCCACATCCTCCTGCATGCGCATCTCGATCGCAACGGAGCCTTGGTAGCCGATTTCGCGCAACACATGTGCAAGTCGATCATGAACGGCGTGTGGCTCACTCCAATCGGCCAAATTCGGTTGACTGGCATGGACATGCGCGATCATGGGTGCCGCCTGCCTGATCACGGGCGCAAAGTCTTCCCCGCTGAGAGCCAAGCCTCCGGCATCAATATGGAGGCGGAATCCCGGTGAATCAGCGGCAGCCACCAGTTCGGCAGCTTGCGACAAAGTGGTGCAAAAATCGGCTCCATAGGCTTCCGGGTTGGCCTCCATGACCAAACAGGAGCCACTTTCCGCGCATGCATCTCCCACCTCGCGGAAAAAGGGAACCGCGATCTCCATCGCCTGCGCATGCGACAACTCTCCTTTCCATCGATTTTTCGGTGATCCGAAGACCATGGGACCAACCCCACACCAGCCCGCGACACGCCCGACCGCGATCAACCATTCCTTCATGCGGTGCCGGGAATTCACCGATTCAAACAATGCCAATCCCTCCGATCCGAACAGCAAGGCCTGCATCGATACAAGATCCACCCCCGCGGCGGCATACCTCCCGGCGATCGATCTGACATCTTGCTCCGTCGCTTGCGCGGGAAGCCCGAATGTTCGCAACGGTGCAATTTCGATCGAGCTGATTCCATGCTGTCGTAAAACCGAGAGTATGGTTGGCTCCTGCTCAGGAGCCCAAGCGATGTGGGAAACGGCTAACTTACTCTGCATGGCTCAATGAATGGCGGAGGGTGATTCAGACGCGATCCAGTCGCCCATTTGTTCCATGATCTGCTCTTTGCTGTAAAGATAACCGCTACTTCCTTGCCAATGTTCCGCATGCACCGAGCGCATGTCGTAACCGGCGGGAGCGGGTCCTGTGCCTCCGAGTGTTTTACCGGCGAAAAACCGGTCGCGAATCTCATGGGTGGCAATCGGCTCGGAGGAGAGATTGAGCAGGCGGATTTGATTCTGCCATGCGGCATCGATGTCACCTGCCAACTGCCGGGTATCGTAGTATTGGAACACGCCATCGGGATGGACCTTCTCCAATCCATTGTCATGGATCATGTCGAAGATGACATTTTTTTTGAGCCCCGGCCCGAACAAGCCGGGCAAGCGGAGAGTGCAGACGCTCGGAAACCTGTCTTGCACCCACTCTTCCACCAGCAAACGATGCAATCCGTAGGCATGATGGCCGGTTTTGTCGATCGATGAATTTTCATCCACGTCGCGCGGGCTCGGATAGACATCGATGGTGGAAATCAGGGTGAAACGCTCTGCTTGCACCGTGGCCAGGGCGTCCAACAGGCGCTGTATGCCTGCCATGTCCTCCTCAGGATGAAGATTCGCCCACCATTTCATCGCCTGCACTCCGGCGCAGATCACGTGATCGAAGGCTTGGCCTCTGATCTCATCGATGTTGGTGGAACGATATCGATCCGAGGGTTGGCAAGCCTGGTTCAGTGTGGATCCGACGAATCCGGTGTATCCAATCAATGCAGTTCTCATGAGAAAAAAAGTTGGTTTATCGTTGATGGCAAAATTCCGCGATGCTGGCCAACACCTTGGCCGCCGATTCAGGGTCCATGTGAACACCGTCGGTGAAATGCAGTTGATCGCGCGGGATTTGCCGCTCCGCGTCCACGAAGGGAATGGGATGTTGTTTCTGAATCTGTGACACGCTCCATGCGACCAGTCTTCGTTCACGATCTTTCATCTCACCGGCGGGAATTTGCACCAAAATGAGCTTCACGCCCTTGGCGCGGAGGTCGGAAATGGCTGAGAGGTATGCTTGGAAACGCTGCTTTTCCAGATCGTTCATGTCATCGATGGTCGTGTCATCCGGCGAGCTCTCGATCAATGGCATGGCCATACCGCTGAGCACCGATGGCCTTCTCAACAACTTCGCATACAACATGGCACTGGGTCTGGCAGAGGCACCCAGGAGCGGCATGCGTGAGCCGATGGTAAACCACGGGCCTTGTCCGTTGCGAGCAATCAAACTCTCACCGAAACCCACTCCGCCATACAGGGTGTTTGTCTCGATCACCAACCACTCCGGCAACGCGATTTTTCCGGAAACCAACATGCGCAGCCCGTCCAAGGCCGGTCCGCCATCCGAACCCAAATTGGCGACATGATGATTGCCCACCTCGCGTCCTGGCAATCGACCGGTGATCGAGGAGCCCGCGAAAGCCATTTCCGCCGCCGGATGAGCCGCCGCTTGGAAACGACTCAAGGTGCTGAAGTAATTCGATTCCCCCTTGCCCGTTTTCCAATCCCATCCATAAAACAAAAGCGACTGAATCCCAAAACATAGGGACAAGCTCATGGCCACGCCTAGGAAAAAGCGGGAGGAAGCTGAGAGCAGGGAGCTAGGAGACGCGAGCTTCATAAAAATAAAGCGAATAGAGACACAAGCTTGGCGATTTAACACAGAATGATTCAGTCTGAGCGCAGAGTCTTACGAAACGCGTAAGTCATTTTACTTAACTGGATAAGTTCTGCCAAAATACCAGTTGGACGATCAGCGATGTAGTGATGTTTGTGAAATACAAGCAGCATGCTGGCAACTTCAAAAATGGAGCGTCTTGCAATATTCAGGAAATGCGAAAAATCTTTATCTGAAACACTTCCCGAACCTTCTGCGATATTATTCGAAATGCTCAACATCGCTGACCGCAATTGCTCAGCGAAACGATACTTTTTGTTCACATCGAGCTGATCCGCTATTTCAAAGACGGGACCCGGAATGTCTACAGCCCTGATCCAGATGTCCATATTCTCAAATCGAAATTGGTCGTTTTTCATATCATCTCTCATTTTTTTGTTTTTTGTAATAATGATATTTCGCTCGCACCTCCCCGCTCGTACCTCCCCGCTAAAACTGAAAATAAATAAAGCCTTGGGGTGGGCCGGAGTTGGTGAGGATCAGGAACAGCATCACGCCATAGAGCATGGCTTCTTGCCAGGAACCACGGAACTGGGCGAAGGATTCCTTGCGATGCTCGCGCCACCAACCGGCCACATGGTAGAGCACTACCGCGCATCCAAACAACGCAGAGGTGAAGACCGCCGGTCCTGTCATGCGACCGGGCACCAGCAATTCACGGAAATAAAACTCAATTTGTCCCAGATCGGGCATCAGGAATGTCAGCCACAGCAAAGTCACCGCGTGGAAGGTATAACACCAGCCCAGGACCGCACGCCACACCGGACGCCCTTGCCCCAGATCTTTGTGATTCCGGAAACAAAACCGCTCGATACCGAGCAGAATGCCGTGCAGTGTGCCCCAGAGGGCGAATTTCCACTCGGCACCGTGCCACAAGCCGCCCAAAAACATCACCAGGAACAAGTTGATGTAGGTGCGCATCTCCCCCTTGCGATTGCCGCCCAAGGGAATGTACAGGTAATCGCGCAACCACGCGGAAAGCGACATGTGCCAACGGCGCCAGAATTCCGTGATGCTGGTCGAAAGATAAGGGAAGTTGAAATTGATTGGAAACTGGTAGCCGAACAACGCGGCAAGACCGATGGCGATCAACGAGTAACCGGCAAAATCCGCGAAGATTTGCATGGTGTAGCCGTAGAGCAGCATCACCAGATCCAGAGGCCCGAAAGCATTCAGCCAGGGCTTGGTCAAACTCACGGTTTGTTCCGCCAGATTGTCCGCCACCACCATTTTCAAGAAAAAGCCGAGGATCAGGTTACGAGCCACCTGAGGCCAGGAAATGTCGGCCCATTTCTTGGCGGCGATCTGGGGCCAGAATTGCTTGGCTTTGACAATGGGACCCGCCACCAGTTGGGGGAAAAACAGCAGGTAGAAGCCGATGTCCCGCACTCCTTTCGCAAAGCGCGAACCCTTTGACAGCATGGCATCGCTCTCGCGAGTCACCTCGCCGCGGGCCACATCCACGATCATGCTGATGCCATGGAAGGTGTAAAACGAGATACCGATGGGCAGCGGAATCTCCTTGGCACTTTGCACCCAGTCCTGGGGCAGAAACGGCATCATACCCGCGACAAAAGGGAGGTACTTGAAAATCGCCAACAACAACAAATTGAGAATGACCGCCAGCTTCACCCAGTAGCGCACGCGCGCTTCGTCGCCTTGTACCTTGTAAAGAATGATCCGCGCCGTGGCGATGCTGTTGCCCACACAGGAGACGGCGAGCAGCCCAAGCAATTTCGGATCCTCCCAACCGTAAAAGATCACGCTGGCCACCAGTGCCACCATCACCTGCCAAGCCTTACCGTGGCGACCTTGTGTCCACGGCAGATAATACAACAGCAGAGTGATGAGCAGCAGCCAAAGAAATTCCCAGGAATTGAATAGCATGGAAGAAAATGGTGAAAGACGCGAGCTGAGAGACGCAAGCTGAGAGACGCGAGCTGAGAGACGCGAGCTGAGAGACGCGAGCTGAGAGATGCGAGCTGAGAGATGCGAGCTGAGAGATGCGAGCTGAGAGA
>ERZ1066127.397-NODE-397-length-24180-cov-11.774010_pt1 | contig 24180 bp, 17 predicted proteins | sample MGYA00382774_ERZ1066127 | MGnify/ENA primary metagenome ERZ1066127 (study PRJEB33369, sample SAMEA5778357) | biofilm metagenome | biome: Industrial cooling water; feature: Water cooling tower basin; material: Biofilm | place: United Arab Emirates | collected... | reverse complement strand
CGGCCACGACGACGTGGTGGCGTTCTCCTGCAAGGGGCGTGGGTTCTGCCCGTCGTGCGGGGCGGCACGCATGGTGGACACCGCGGCGTGGCTGTGCGATGCGGTGATTCCGGAAGTGCCGGTGCGGCGAAGAGCAGAGCACCCCTACATGGGGAGGGGTTGTTCCCGCCGCTCTGAAAATGACCCACCCCACGGCACGTTTACATACGGGTTCCGCCACCGTGGCGGAACCCTTGGAAGTCGACTTCTTGTCCGCCGCCGACTTGCGCCGTTGGCGGTAGCTCTTGCCCTTGGTGGCGATGACGGTTGCTCGATCCGCGAGGCGGTCGAGCAGGGCGGCCGTCAGCGTCTCGTTGTCGCCGAAGACCTTCGGCCATTCGCTGAACGCGAGCTTGGCGAGCGAGCGTTTCGAAGGATCGCGCGAGGCTCGGCATCTTGAGGCGCTTGGCCTGGCCGCGGACCAGGTCCTCGGTGACGGCGTTGCGCTTCATGCGACACCTCCGAGTGCCAGGTCGAAGTCGCGCAACGACGGACTGTCGACGTCGACATCTCGCAACGACGAAGGAATGGGGCGCGCGCATCGAAGCGCACCGACGGGGATCGGCACCAGCTTCTGATGGCGGATGCCCTTGCCGCGAGCCTCGACGCCGCCTTGTCGTGCCCGGTGCGCGGTCGCGCGAAGCACGGCTCGAAGAGGTGGTGCGTGACCAACGCGGCGAACCGCTTCGCCAACTCACGCATGGACCCGCGCAGCAGGCGACGCACGGCGGGCTTCAAGTTGTCGAAGGCGATTCGGCGCGGCACGAATCCGAAGTGATGGAAGGCGCGCACGAGCCCGTCGAGGAAGCAGACCTGATCCTGCCGGTCGTAGAGCCAGCCGAAGTCGCAGCCCGAGAACATCAGCCGCATCACGAACAGGTGCGCTTTGCGACGCTCGCCGCCGACCTCGACGACCACCTCGAAGAAGTCGACTTCAGCGAACTCGCCGGGGCGGTAGGTCGGCGGAACGAAGACCTCCTGCCGCTGGCGACGCCACTCGTGCACCAACTCCTTGATGAGGGTTGCCCCGACGTCGAGCCCCTCGCCGCGCAGCATCTGGTGCAACCTCGTCGCCGTCAGCCGCTGTTTCCCAGCGGTCCAGCCGCCCGAGTCGGCCATCAGGGCGTGCGCCCGGTCGGCGACTGCGTCCCGGACCGGCGTCGGCCGAGCCGACGCGCGCCGCTCGCCGATCGGAGTCTCGTCCCTCAGGTACCAGCGAACCGTGTTGCGCGAGATCCCGAGATCTTCCCGGACCTGCCTGACCGACAGCTTCTCGACCCTGACTTTGTGCCTGATCACGTGAGCCTGATCCATCCTCGGCATCCTCTGATGACCGCCCAGAGACCCCCTCGGGGCCAGGGCGGGGTGCCGTGGGGTGGGTCATTTTCAGAGCGGCGGGTGGGTCAGTTTCAGAGCGGCCGGAACAGGCGGCAGCGCCGCCGCAGGCGTGACCGGCGGCAGCGGCCGCCGGGCGCGTCACGCGCTCACTTGCCGGACGCCGGCTTGCCGGCCGACTTGCCGGAACCGGCCGGAGCCGGGGTCGCAGCCGCCGGGGTGGTCGGCGCGGCAGCCGGGGCGGCCTCGCCCGCCTTGTCGCGGCGACGGATCGGCACCTGCACCTCCGACCAGCGCGCATCCGGATCGATGAACGGGCCGTTGTAGACGAACATGCGCGGCTGGCCGGCGACCTCCCACTCCTGCTGCCCCTTCAGCCACGCGCGCAGCGAGTCCATCGCCTCGGTCGCGTCGAAGCCGCCCTTGGCGCCGACGCTGAGCACGGTGACGGGCGCCGTGTCGCGCACCACGATCTTGCCGTCCTTGCCGACGGGACCGAGGTTGGCCGAGCGGTAGAGGAAGCTCATCGTCGTCTCGGTTGCTTCTTCCTTGTCCGCCGACTCGCCGCTCATGAAGTCCTTGTAGAGTTCGGCGTAGTCCATCTCGACCGGCGCGGTCATCGCGATCTCGCGCTTCTTGATGTGGTTGAACAGCGGGAAGAAGCCGGAAATCATGCCCGCGGCCGAGTCGTCCTTCGACACCAGTTCGGCGCGGCGCACCGACGGATAGTCCTTGATGTCGATCGCCCCGGGCGGCGTCGGCTCGGGGTAGCCCTCGGGCAGCGGCGACTCGATCATCGACGGGCCGCAGCGGTAGACGCCCTTGACCACGTCGATCGCGATCGCGCGATCGCCGCCGACGCGGCGCACGAGCTTCGGCGTGCGCACGGCACCCTGGCCTTCGACCGCACCGCCCGGCGCGGCGTCCTTGGCCTTTGCCTTCGCCTTGGCGTCGACCGCCTCGGTCGGCTGGGCTTGCGCTTCGCCGGGCGGAACCGGTTTGGCTTGGCCAACGAGGTTGGCGGTGGCAGCGAGGATGGCGAGCGTCGCAAGGACGAATGCGGGAGTGGAGTTCATGGCACGTAGTTCGGGGTCGTCGTGCGCACGGATGCAAACGCTGGCGACACCTCGCCGACGTCACCGCCGACGCGCGCGGCCGCGCCCTCATGCCGGCGAAGCAACCGACGACGCCGTCACGTGCCGCGCCGCAGCCGCGCGGTGGCGCGCAGGCGCAATTCCCGCGCCGCCAGCGGCTGCGATGCGAGCGCGACGATGCGCGCACGACCATCGCCGTCGAGCGTCGGCAGGAACGAACACGCGTCGGCCACGGTCTCGTCTTCGCAGTCCCACAGCGCCGCGCGCAACTCGGCCTGCGCGCCAGGCGCGTCGGGCATCATCGCCAGCGCGTGCACGGCGCGCCGGCGGGCCTGGCTGAACGGCGTCGTCGCCGCGACCTCGACGAGCAGCGGCGCCGAGCGGCGGTCGCCCAGGCGCGCGAGCGCGTCGAGCTCGTCGATCACCGCCATGCCGCCGTCGCGCGCGGCGTTGCCGGCGACGAAGGCCTCGAGCGCCTCGCGGTCGGCCGGCGTCGCGTGTTCGCGGAACACCGCGCCGACGGCGACGTCGAAGTAGCCGCCGAAACCGCGCCAGCGGCGCGCCTGCGCCAGCGCGTGCGGCGGTGGCAGGTGCATCACGTACTCGACGAGGCACGACCGCCGCATGCGCGTGACGCCGTCTGAACGTGCACTTCCACGTGCTGTGGCTCGATGGTGTGTACGGCTGGGAGCCGGGCTGCGGTCGGCCGGAGTTCCACGCGCAGCGGGAAGTGCTCGACGCCGACGTACAGCAGTTGGTGCAGCGGATCCGCGACCGGGTGCTGCGCGCGCTGCGCAAGGCGGGGAAGTGGGTCGACGTGGATGCGGCGGCGGACAGCGGCGATGGTGCAAGCGACGAGCTGTTGCCGGGTCTCGCCGCCGCGGCGGTCGAAGGGCGCGCGGCATTCGGCGAGCGTGCCGGCCAGCGGGATGGTCGCGTCGGTCGCGACGGTCGGTGGGAGCCGGTGGTGAAGGGGCCGCTGTGTGCGGAGATCGAGGGGTTCTCGCTGCACGCGGGCGCGTGGGTCTCGGCGCGCGATCGCGAGAAGCTGGAGAAGCTGTGTCGCTACGCAGCGCGTCCAGCAGTGGCGGAGTTGCGGCTGGTTTCCGCCACTTTGGCGCCAGACGAGCGCACCGCTCCCCCGCCACGACCTGCCCGAGGTCAAGGATCCCAGGCGGACATCACTCCGCGACAGCCTCGCCGCCGGCGAAGACCCCGTCTCCCGCCGGCGGCGCTCGGCACCCCGCCTGCTCCGGCAGTCTCACGGCTTCCATGATTCCCGTCGTTCGCTGGACCTGCTACGATACCGTTCGTTCAAACCTATAGCTGCCCATGCCCACCATATTCCTTATCTTGTCCCTTGTGTTCGCCTTGTTGCCTGGCGCGCGCGCCGTGGCCCAGTGTGCTCGCCAGTGGCTTCCCCAGGTGGGCATTAATGGCGAAATTAGAGCCACAATCATCTGGGATCCAGACGGATCAGGGCCGCTGACGTCCCGGGTTGTTGCGGGTGGCGCGTTCGGCACTACAGGCCCAACTGTCACTCAAGACATCGCGACCCTTAATCCGGCGACGGGGGCATGGGGGACGCTTGGCTCGGTCACAGGCCCCGTTTACGCGTTGGCAGTCATGCCCAATAACGATCTCATCGCAGGCGGGAGATTCTTTGGTGGGGTTTCCTTCGGTGGTCTTGGGCGATGGGATGGCAGTTCCTGGTCATCGATCGGAGGCGGTGTCACCCTCGGCTCATCACCTGGGACAATCACGGCGCTCGCTGTGATGCCAAATGGCGACCTGGTTGTGGGTGGCACTTTCAGTGCGGCTGGCGGCGTGCCCGCCTCCCGTATTGCGCGTTGGAACGGCATCTCGTGGTCAGCTATGAACGTTGGCTTTAACGGGCAGGTTTTGGCGCTCGCTGTATTGGGTAACGGTGACCTTGTCGCGGGTGGCAATTTCTCGCTGGCCAACTCGAGCTCGTTGTTTAGTGGGACTACCGTAAATCATATCGCGCGGTGGACTGGAAGTGTATGGGTCCCAATCGGGGGTGGTATGAATATTGGAGTCAATGCGCTTGCAACGATGCCGAATGGCGATCTGGTCGCGGGTGGGTCTTTCTCGACCGCAGGAGGCGCTGTCGCCAACAAAGTGGCGCGTTGGAACGGCAGCTCTTGGTTGCCGCTTGGCAGCGGCCTGAGTTCGACCGTCTTCGATCTAGATGTGCTGCCAAACGGCGACCTCATCGCGGGCGGCATCTTCCAGTCGGCGGGCGGCACTACCGTGAACTTCCTCGCCCGTTGGGATGGTGGGACTTGGTCTGGTTTCGGCTCTGGTACAAGTAACGCCGTACTCGCGGTTGCGCACCTGCCGAATGGTGGGATTGTGGCTGCTGGGGGCTTCCTGCAAGCCGGTGGACTGCCTTCCCCTGCGATAGCACTCAACGTCACTACTTGTCCAGCGTCCTGCGTCGCCACTGGCGCCGGATGCGCAAGCTCGGGCGGCGCAAACACCTACGTTGGTTTGACATTGCCATGGGCCGGCTCAGCGTATCGCACGCTTGGCACTGGCTTACCTTCGGTTGCGTTCGTTGCAGTGGTCAGCGGCTTCAGCGCAACATCGATCCCGCTGGCCGCAGTGCTGCCGCCGTCGCCGGGCGGGTGCGTGCTCTTGGCTTCGCCGGATGTGGTCGAACTCACGATATCGAACGCCGGGACGGTCGAATCGCAGATCGCGCTGCCGAACACGCTGTCACTCGCGGGCGTAGTGCTGCACCAGCAACTTGTCGCGCTTGAGGTTGACAGCAGCCTGAGCTTCGTGCAGAACACTAGCACCAACGCGCTGATTGCGACGATCGGGGTGCTCTAGTGGAGTGCACAAGAAGATGCGGTAATTACTTAGGGTGCACTGTGTTCGGTGTTCTCTCGAGGGCGGCGACGCGCGGACGGTCGCTGTCCTATTCCTGCCAGGTCGCCGGCAATCGCAACTCGACCTCCGTGGTCTCACCGGTCCGCACCGTCGCGACCCCGAGCGGCAGCATCACCGCAGCCGTCGGGTCGGGCTCGCCGGCGTGGGCCTGGTAGAACGCCCGCAGCGCATCCTGGTCCTGCAGCGCCTTCGGCAGCACCCGCAGGTCGTAGGCCCCGACCGCACCGGTGATCGTCGCGTAGCCGTCCGCGTCGGTCGGCGGCAGCCATGCCACGTCGTCCGCGGCCGCACCACGCAGCATGACGCGGACCGATGCGGCCGGTGCGCCCGCGGCATCGAGCAACCGAACCTTCAGCGAGCCCGACGACAGCGTGAACGTCGCCTGCATCGTCTGCCCGGGCTGGCAGGTGACGGTCTCCGCGCTGCGCAGGCTGGTCCATCGTCGTTCGGTCTTCCAACTCCACGACAGCCACTGGGACGTGCCGCGCACCGAGGTGCGAAAACGACCTTCCCCGTCGGTCGTGATCGGTGCGTGGATTCGCGCCTCGCGGTCGCTGGCGTTCGTGCCCAGCACACCATGGAGCTGCACCTTCGTGTTCGCCAACGGGACGCCGTTGTGCAGCACGAGGCCCGACAACTCGCTCGGCAACAGCGCGGTGAGGTCGATCGCGAGTCTCGCTTCCTGGCCGGTGACGAGGTCGACCGTGCCACCGGGAAACTCGAGGTAGCTGCCGCCGCGTTCCTGCTGGTGGAAGCACTGCACGGTCACATGCCAGCGGCCGGCGGTGATGCCGCGCAGCGTGAACGTGCCGTCCGCTTGCATCGAGCAGCGTTCGCGCAGTTCGGGGAAACGGACCGGGGCCCGCGGATCGTCGCTTTGCAGATGGAGCCCCGGGAGCCGCCAGCCGTCGAGCTCGGCGCCCTGGCCAGCGCCGGCGAGGCTGCGGAGCTCGGCGAGTGCTTCCGGCGGGCCCACCGACGCGATCAGCACCGCCCCCTGGTCGACGGTCACGACCAGCGGGCCCTCGGCCGGGAACGTGGCGACCGGAACGACCATCGGCGCGTGGGTCGGCCCGGGCAGCGACAAGCCGAGCGGTCGATCGGCGGGTGCCTGCAGCGTCACCTCGCCACGTTCGTCGGTGGTCCCGGCGTCGAGCACGATGGCCTTCTGGGCGTTCGTGTTGCCCCATTCCGACAGCTGGTAGATCGGCGTCTGCGTCGTCAGCGACAGGCCGAGCGGATCGACCAGCTGCACCCGCGCGCCGGCCACCGGGCGGTCGTCGGCGAAGCGCACCCGGACTTGCCGCGGCGAGTTGGCGGCGAGGCGCACGACGACGGGGGCGGCGCCGGTGCTGGTCATCGTCGCCGTCGTCACGCCGATCGCCAACTCGTCGCCCTTCGTCTCCACGATCACCTGGTGCTCGCCGACGCGGATGCCGTCGACCCGCTGCCGCCCTCCTGCGTGCGGGCCCTTGCCACGCGGTCGCTGGTCGTCGGAGCTGAACGAATGGCCGGTCAGCGGCACGATGCGCAGCGTGTAGTCCTCGACCGGTGTGCCGTCGCTCGCGCGCACGACCAGGACCTCGAGGGCCGCACCCTTCCGGAGCACGATGCGAACGTCGTTGCGGCCCCACTCGTATTCCTGCCGGTCTGGCGGGGCTTCGTAGCCCCTGCACGTGACCCACAGATGCACGCGGTCGGGCGCGTCCTCGGCCGGGCGCTGCACCCGGAACCGGCCGTCGCGATCCGTCGAGATCACGCGGCCGGGGCCGTTGAGTGCTGGATGCACGGTGGCGCCGCGCACGGGCGAACCGTCCTGGTCGACGACGACGCCGGCGATCGCCTCGCGGTCGTCGAGCCGCTTCAGCACGACCTCGACGGTCTGCTCCGGTTCGCCGGCGAGCGTGACGAGTTCGCCGCGTTCGATCTGCTGGTCGTCGATGGCGAGCTTGTAGTCGCCGGGCAGCAGCGGCCAGCGGGCGCGGAACGTGCCCGCGGCGTCCGTGTAGGCCGTCGTCCAGTCCTCGAAGCCGTTGCCGCCCTGTCGACCGGCGGCTCTGTCGATGCGGACCTCGGCCTTCGCCAGCGGCGCCCCTGCGGCGTCCACGACGCGTCCGCGCAGCACCGTGCCGCGCTCGAGCTTCACGTCGCCGAGGTCCTTGGTGGTGCCGGCGCCGAGTTCGCTCCAACGGCTGCCCCACGTCGCGAAGCCGTCGTTGTGCAGCCGCAACGCGAACTGGAACGGCGGTGGTGGCCAGAAGCGGAACTCGAACACGCCGTCGGGTCCGGTCGTCCGCTTCTCGTCGATGCGCTTTGGCTCGTCGTGCTCGCGGAGCCACGCTTGCACGCGTTGGTCGTTGGCGCCCCAGCCGGTCAGGGTCGCGTTCATGCCGGCGATCGGCTGGCCGTTCGCGTCGACACAGCGGCCGCGCAGCGTGCAGACGGGCCCCGCGGCCGCGACAGTCGGCGCCGCGGTGCGTTCCGCATGGGCTTCGGGCGCAGCATCCTTCGCAGCCGTGGCTTCGACGAGCGCTGCTGGCGCCGGTGCCGCGCCGTCGGCTGCGGCGGGTGGCGTCGGCTGGAGCGGCGCCGGTGCCGGAGGCTCGACGTGCGGCCAGAGCAACCAGGTGCCGATGGCGAGCGCCAACAGCAGGATCCCGACGGGCAGCGAGCGGTTCATTGCGTCTCCTTGGCGCGTGACCGTCGGACTCTACTCGTGGTGGCGGTGGAGCGGGAGCCTGGTGGTGGGGCGCACGGGATGCCGCATGCTGACGAGCGCCTGCGCGCGCGGCTGCGCGCCTAGGGTGCCGTGTCTTCCATGGCCGGCGCCGGCGACCTGGATCCCTCTGAACGGCGGCAGCGTCATGCGTGGTCCACCTGGGCCGCGCACGCGATGTCGATCGACCCTCGCACCGCGCCGCGTGTCAGCGTGCCTTCCGCAGCCTCTCCGCCAACTCCGCGAACGCGTGCCGTGCCTCGGCGATCGTCGCTTCGGGGAAGTCCGCGCGAAACGCCTTGATCGCCTGGACTTCATGGCCGGCTGCAACCGCACGCAGGAGCGCCGTCGACACGGGGCGTCTCGACGCGAGCCCGACGTTCGGCAGCTCCGGCGACCAATCGCCCCAGTCGAGCGTTCGCGGGCAGGCGCCCCACCGCTCACGCTCGTAGCCACACGTGAACCCACGGATCGGGTCCGTCACGAGGTGGGCGCAAGCACGGCACTTCGTGGGAATCGAGACGGTGCCGAACGGATGCCCGGCGACGACGAGCGTCGGTGTCGTGTCGCCGGGGATCGGGCACGGACCGTGGTCGAGCGCGAGAGAGCCCTGCACCTGCTCGACCGCACGCGTGCATTCGCCTTCGAACAGGAATCGGCAAGTTCCACACTTGCGCGGAACCGCGCCAGTGATGGACATGTGCTCGAACGGGACCGGATCGACCGGACCGCGCACTTCGCAGGCTGGGAACGAACGTCGATGCACGGCTGCGGACCATGGCGGACAGCCGGCAGCGGAGCAGTGAGGCTGGAATGGCGGCGCCTGGCACGCCGGCGGTGGTGATGACGGGCGCGGTTGCGATTTGTGCATGGTGGCGGCAGGCGACGTGGTGGTTGGCGGCGATCCTCGTGGGCGGAGTTGCTGCAGCAGGCGTTCGGGATCGAGGGCCCTTGCCTCGGCGACCCCGGTCGGGCCGAATGCACCACAGGCTCCCCGATGTCCAATCTGCCGATCCTCGCTCGTCCGAAGGCTGGCTACTGGTGGAGCTATGTGCTGGTGATGCCCTTCGCGGGGCTGATGCTGAGCGTGCTGCTGCACGCCGTCGTCACCAATTGGCTCGACCTCCGGCCTGCACAGCACGAGGTCCAGGCCATGTGGGCGACCGCGACCGCTCTGCTCACATTGCTGGTGATTCGTTTCGACCGCACCCGGCTGCACTACGAACTCACCGACACCGCGCTGCAACTCGGCCGCGGCAACAGTGCCCAGGTCCTCCACTTCACCGATCTCGACTCCGTGGTGCTCGGCTTGCCGCCGCACACGGCCCGGTGGCTGCGTTGGATGCGCTTCCACCCGCGGATCCGTGCGAGCCTTCGCAACCTCGAGGACCAGCGCGCGACCGCCCTCTATCTGCGATTCCGCGATGGGCGCTTCCTCCCGCTCACCCTGAACTTCCGATGGTTGCACCGCGGGCCCGAGCTGATGGCTGCGCTGCGCGAGCGACTGCGAGAGTCGTTCGTCGCTCACGACAGCTACACCGCCGACGAAGTGGCTGCGCTGCGGTGGCCGCGCTGGAACCGCGTCCGCTGGCTGCGGGAGCGACCGATTCGCCGCGGGCCGATCACCCACGGGGCGGAACAACGCCTGGCTGCCGCCGAGCGTCACGCAACGAGTGCCGTGCGCGGGTCGCCGGGTGAGCGGCGGCGAGAGCCGCCACACCCGCACCGGTAGCCAGCCTCCTGACGACTGCTGTCCATCGCGCTGGCGGCGATCCACGGCCCGCATTCGGTGCGGTGCCCGAGGCCGCGGCACGAAGACCCCTCGCCGCCTGCGCTCGGCGTAGACTGCCGACCCCATGCGCCTCTCGCCGATCGTCCTGCTCGCCGCCACCCTCAGCGCGCAGGTGCCGCAACCCGAGACCAAGCCCGCACCGGCGCTCGTCGTGCGCATCGAGTGCGCCGCCCCAGGTTCGCCCGTGCCGCGCACGACCGATCCGAAGGCGCCCGCCGCCGCGCGGAAGGCGCGTCGATGGGAAGGTCGCAAGCTGGTTTGGCACATCGGCGACACCACGAAGCTCGACACGCTGGCCGACGTCGAGCGCGAGCTTCTTCGGATCGCACGGGATCCGAAGTCGCTGCGCGACAGCGTCGGCCAGCCGGGCAGGAAGGAACTGCTGCCGTTGCTGCTCCGGCCCGACGACGACGCGCGGTGGTGTGATGTGGCGCAGTCGTTCGATGCCGCGATGGCGGCTGGGTTCGTGGATGTTTCGCTCGAAGGCGCGGGTACTCCGTGGCTCGTGCCGAAGATGATCGACCATCCGCTGCTCGACGCCGGCGCGATGATCGTGCCCAAGGCCCTCTTCCACGAACCGGACGATCGTCCGCACCGGCTGCGCCCGGTGTTCGAGGTGCATCAGGACAGCCGCATCGTGGTGGACGGCGCGACGTTGTTCACCTGGGTGGCGGGCAAAGCCGACGACCTGGAGCCGTTGCGTGCGCGCCTTGCCGAACTGCGCGCCGACCTCGTCGCGAAGGGGTACCTGGTCAAGCGACCGAGCGATCGACGCGAGGTGCTCGACCTGCCGTTCCTGGTCTGCGCGGACGTGTGGACGGAGTGGCGGGACGTGCGGCGATTGCTCCAGATGGTCACCGACCCCAGCGTGGGCTTCTGGAAGCTCGAGGTCGGTGTCGCCGAGATCGACTTCGAGGCGAAGCTACGCGACGCGACCAAGGCCACCCCGGCCGAGACGCGTTGAGCCGAAGAAGTCGCGGCGCTCGGCGCTGCTCCCCTGGCTTCGCGCGAACCTCGTCGCTGCGCGCGCAGCGGGCGGATCGTGGCACGGACCGAGCGCGAACTACAGACCGCCCAGCTCCTCGAGCACGCGCGTCAGCGGCAAGGCGCGAATCCCGTTCGCGATCTCGAACTCGCGCGAGCCCGGATACACGACATCGAGCCGTTCGAGTTCCAACTCGCTCCGCGCCACCTGCATCGACTTGCTGCTCGTCGGCGCATCGCTGTACTGGAACTCGAAGCCGTACAGCTTGCCGCCGCGCGGAACGACGAGGTCGACCTCCGCTCCCGACGGCGAGCCCCAGAAGCAGGCGTCGCGCTCCGCCCGCAGCGCCTGGATCACGTGCTCGAGCGCGAACCCTTCCCACGACATGCCGAAGCGAGGATGCGCGAGGACCTCGGTGCCATCGCGCAACGCCAGCAAGGCGTGCAGCACGCCGCTGTCGCGCAGATAGACCTTCGGCGTCTTGACCAGCCGCTTCTGCGTGTTGACGAACCACGGCTGCAGACGGCGCACCAGGAAGGTGCCGACGAGGACGTCGACGTACTTCGTCGCGGTCTTCTGGTCGACGCCGATGCCACGCGCCAACTCCGATGCGTTCAGCGGTCCGCCGTGGCAGTGGGCGATCATGGTCCAGAATCGGCGCAGCTGCTCGGGCGGCAACGAAATGCCGAAGCGCGCCGCGTCGCGACTCAGGAAGGTCTCGACGAAATCCTGTCGCCACGCGTAGCTCGCGGCATCGTCCGCGGCGAGGAACGAGCGCGGGAAGCCGCCGCGGTGCCACAGGCGATGCATCATCGCAGCGCCGACCTCGTCGACGTCGAAGCCACGCAGATGGACGAAGGCGACGCGGCCAGCCAACGTCTCGGACGCGCCGCGCATCAGGTCCGGCGAAGCGCTGCCGAGCAGCAGGAACTGCGCTGGCTGGCCCGGCCGATCGGCGAGCACGCGCAGGATCAGCAACAGGTCGGGCATGGTCTGGATCTCGTCGAGCACGACGAGGCCACGCAGCGCGCCGAGCGTGCTCTCCGGTGCGACCGCCAGCGCGCCGCGGTCGATCGAACTCTCGAGATCGAAGATCGCCGTTGGAGCGAGCCCTCGCGCGAGGGTGGTCTTGCCGCATTGGCGGGCGCCGAGCAGTGCGACGATGGGGGCTCGTTCGAGTGCTGCGGTGACCGCTCTGGCGTGACCGGCCCGTGCGATGGGGATGGAGGGCATGGATGCAAATCGGAATGCAGATCCGAAGTTGCAAGAAAGGTTGCAAGCTGTTGTTTTAGATGTGGTTGCGGGATCGGATGGCGCGGCTCGTGCGCCGATCGGCGGTGTGGTCGGCTTGCCGACCACGATCTTGGTCAGGGCTGCGCGTGCGCCGCGAACCAGCGGTTCGCGAGGTGTCGCCGACAGCCAGCGCAGCGTCGATCACGGCGCGCGTCCGCGTGGTGCCGCCTGTCCCGCACGGTCAGGTCCACCCGGTCGACATCGGCGCAGCTGCCCGCGCACTACCATCGCCGCGATGGAGTGGTCCACCGTTCGCCGGCTCGTTCCCGCCCTCGTGCTCGCCGCGCTCGCCAGCGCCCAGCAGAAGCCGTCGCGCGCGGTCGAACACACGCTGAAGGACTTCCCGCGCGGCGTCTACTTCACGATCCCGGCGAAGGCACCGGTCGCCGGCAAGAAGGGGCCGCTGCTGGTCGTGCTGCCCGGAGGTGACGGTTCTCGCGACTTCCTGCCCTTCGTCGAGAACGGCATCCTCGGCAACGCCCCCGAAGACTGCACCGGCGTGCTCGTCACCAGTGGGAAGTGGCGAGACGACCAGAAGGTGGTGTGGCCGACGGCGCAGAACAAGGTGCAGGGCCAGCTGTGGACGACCGAGGCCTTCGTCGCCGCCGTCGTCGAAGCAGTGCAGGCGGAGGCCGCCATCGATCCAAAGCGCATCGCGGTGCTGGCGTGGTCGTCGAGCGGTCCGGCCGTCTACCCGATGCTGCTGGACCCGAAGGGGCCGTTCGCGCGCGGCTACGTCGCGATGTCGGTGTGGCCTGCCGTCGACGCGAAGGGGCTGACCGCTGCGAAGGGCCGGCGCTTCGTGCTCGACCAGTCGCCGGACGACCGGGTCACGGACTTCTCGCACGCGCGCGCGGCCTACACCGCGCTCACCGAGGCCGGCGCCACGGTGCAGATGTCGGTCTATCGCGGTGGCCACGGCTGGCAGGACGATCCGTTGGCGCGACTGCGGGCGAACCTCGCCTGGCTCTATTCGGAGCAGGCGGCGAAGGCGCCCGCGTGGCCGGCGGGCACCGAGCCGAGCAAGGACGGCAACCTGCTGCAGAACGGCGGCTTCGAAGGTGGTGTGGTCGGCTGGCAGGTGGTGGACAACAGCACGCGGCTCTTGGTGGCGGCCGTCACCGACGACAAGGTCCAAGGGGAGAAGGCGCTGCACCTGCAGAAGCGTGGAGCGCTGCCGCTCGACCTGATCTCGCAGCAGGTGGCGCTGCGGTCGGGAACGAAGCTGCGGTTCTCGTGCCAGGTGAAGACCAAGGACTGCAAGAACGCGTTCCTCAAGCTCTGGGTCTACGACGCCAAGGACCAGCTCGTCGCCGAGGACGTCGACGTCGCGCACCTGCGCGGCAGCGGCGACTGGCGCAAGCTCGAGAAGGTCGTCGAGGTCGGCAAGGGCACGCGCGCCTTGGTGCAACTCGTGATGGTGCTCGGCGGCGAGGTCTGGCTCGACGACTGCCGGCTCGAGTCCATCGAGTAGCCGCACCGCGCGGCGAACCGCCGCGTCGTCACCGCGGCGACCGGCGCCGGCAAGTCGACGCGCGTGCCGCTTTGGCTCGCCGAGCGCGTCCCCGGCCTGAGCCTGGCCGCAGTCGCTGGCGAGCGACTGCGGCCGCTGGCGGTCGATCCGTGTCGATCAGTTCTGTCCGACCTGGATCCGCACCGAGTTGCTCAGCCGCGTCATGAGGTTCGGGCCACCGAGCAGGCCGTCGAGCACCACGAACTGGGCATAGACCTCCGCCCCTTCGACACCCGGCGGCACCGGCAGCGGCACCGTGCCGACCACGTTGCTGGTCGGCACCAGGAACACCTGGTGCACCACGGGCGACACGAAGACCCCTTGGCTGCAGCCGAGCGGGTGGATGCCCGGCACGCTGAGACCGGGCCGGCTGACCACGATGTCGAGCAGCTGGGCGCCGATCACGGTTCCGGCCGGCACACCGACGGCGTCGAAGGTCAGCGTCTGGCCGGCGAAGGCACGGCCGTTGTAGGCGATGCCACCGCCGGTCGGCGTGGCGAGCACACGCTGGCCGATGTTGCCGACCGTGCCCTCGACGCTGGTCGTGAACGGCACCTCGACCGACAGGTCGCGCGACTGCGGATCGACCAGCGGGGCGGCGATGCTGCCGCCGCGGCTGAACCCCACGAGGGCGTTGTAGCTCGGGTTGGTGGCTTCGTTGTTCGACGTGTAGCTCGGCATCGAGCCGTAGCGGAACTCGACCACGTTGGTGGTTTCGAAGATCGCCAACTGCAGGTTGTAGACCCCGTGGCCGGTGATGCCGGCACCGGAGACCGACTCGAAGGTGCCGACGTCGAGCCACGTCACGTAGGCGACGCGGCTCGGTGCCGTTCCGGCGACCAAGACGTGCAAGCCGGCATTGGCATTGCCCGCCGTGTTGCGACCGGCGTGGAAGTCGTACCAGCAAGGCGCCAGGCGTGCGGCCTGGGTCAGGAACTCCTGGGCGGTCACCGAGAAGTCGGAGCCGCCGGACGCGGCGAGCCAGGCGAAGCCGTCGACCGAGGCGCGGATCGCCGTCGTGGAGCCACCCGGATAGGCGAAGGAGAAGCCGAGGTTGAGATCGGCGAAGCCGCCGTCGCCGCCGGCGTTCGGCGCTGCGTTGACGCGGGTCGCGTCGAAAGCACCAGCGCCCGGGAGAACGGTGTACGTGGTCGGCGTCGTCGGGTTGTTCGGAACAAGCGTCAGACCCACCAGATCGAACGGCTGGCCGGTGACGAAGCCCTCGTAGAACGTGGATGCTTCCCCGCCGCAGGCGGCACCGTAGGTCTCGTTGCGAGCCGGCAGCGTCACGGCACGGCCGCCCGCGCCATCGATCTTGAAGGCCATGACCGGCGGCGCGTCCGACAGGGTTCCGGTCAGCGACGCCGTCGTGGCGGTGGTGACGCCTGCCCCGCGCACCACGGCGGTACCGCCGCTGGTGTCCTGCATGTCCATCACCGGCCCGACACCCGGGAGCACGGTGGCCGGAGTCGGGATGGTCACGTCGACCAGCAGGTTGCCCAGCGTCGGGTTGAAGCTGTAGCCGTTGATCGGCGAGTTGTAGAGGTCGAGCTGGATGTTGTAGTTGTTCGGCGTCGAGCCGATCGACCGGGCCACGGTGACGAGCGGGAAGGTCACCGTCTGCACGTTGACCGCCGCGGCGAGATTGAGGGCGAAGTTGGTGCCGAGGGCCGAAGGAGCCAGGTTGGTCCGCCCCAGACGCACCTGCACGTTGGCCCAGGACTGCCCGCCGCGGTTGGGTTCCCCGTCCTCGCCGCGGAACATCAGCTTGTCCAGGAAGACGTTGCCGGTGACGCCAGCCGACGTGAAGTGGCTGCCTTCGTAGATCACCTGGAAGCGGCCGCCGCCGTTGCGCCACCAAACGTTCGAGCCGTCCGCCCCGAGCTGCAGCGTGGATTCGCTCAGGTGGTGGTTGTCGGGAAGCACCACGGTCTTGGCGGGGCGCGTGACCCCCGTGAGTGCGATCGTGTAGGTGCTGGAGGCGACGATCGGCTGGCCGTTCCATCCGTCGATCGGCTCGTGGCGACGCGGCCCGTCCGCTGCCCGTTCGGTGTTGAACGGCGCGTCCTCCCAGATCAGCTGGCCCTTGGCGATCGGGTCGCGATTGTAGTTGTTGACCGCCAGCAGGTAGGTGCCGGGATAGGGCACGAACTGACCCGTGATCGCCGATTGGAGACCGGACGCGCCATTGAATCCGTCCTGGTGCGTGACGCCGCGGCCGTCGGCGAAGAACAGGAACAACTGCGTGTCGAGCGTGGTGCCGCCGACCGTCGAGGCGGTGAACGCCGCCGGATCGACGATGTCGATCACATACATGTCGACGTCGCCGTCGGCCAACGTTCCGGCGATCGCGGTCAGGTTGGTGATGGTGCCGCCCGGCACCTGCGCCGACAGCGGCAGGTCGCCGGCGTCGCCGACTTCGTTGTGGGTCTGGGCTGGCAATGCCAGGGCAGAGGCGAGCAGCATGACGGGCATGCCGATAGCGAGACGATGCATGGTTCTCCTTGGTGTGACGAGTCACCGAATCCGGTCCGCGGAGCTTGGTCCTGCGACACCAATCCCGAGGCGCGCATGCTAGCTGCACCCCGTTCGCGCGGAATCCGCCTCAGGCCCCAGTCCGGTGTGGTCGCCCGCCACCGGCTCGGCAGGGCCGACCGTCGCGGCGGCGCGAACACCGCAAGTCGAGCAATGGCATGTGGGTGGGCACCGGCATGGGCCGCGAGCGAGGAGCCGCCCCAGCGCCGGTCTTCACCGTTGTTTCATCCGCATCCCTGGCGAACTGCACCCGCGCGGGGTCCGGCGCCGAGGCCGCTGGCAGATTCCCCGGTTGCGAAGCCGAGCGAACGCGCGCGCGAGCATGGTCCAGTCGGCATAGGTCGGCGGCACGAGCCGGCCGATCGAACATCGTCCCTACTGGATCGCCGGGCCCAAGGGACGAAGTCGTGTTGACAGTCCACCTGGGCCGCGCATCGTTGCCGTGCGTCGCCCGACCATCGACCGCGCGTCGGCGAGCGACTGCGCACGACGTCGGCATGCTCCCCAACTCCATCCGTACGCTCGGGCTCCTTGCCACCCTCACCGCTTGCGCGATGGACCGCGCGGCGGTGCACCGAACCGTCGAAGGTTCGCTGCTGATCGCCGAGAGCGGCCCTGACACCGGCATCGGCATCACTGCCGAACTCGTCGGCTGCGAGGTGGTGTGCCGCAATGCCGACGAGGATGCCGCGCCGATCAGGTTCCTCGTCTTCGAGCGCCGAGACATGGCGATGGCATACGGCGTCTACGCGCTCGGGCTCGCCAAGAACCCCATCGTCGTGCACCGACCGCTCGATGGCGCGCCCTTCGCGTGGTTGGGCAAGGACCACGCGCAGGGGTTGACCGATCTGCTGGGGCGCGCGTTGCCGTTGGCCGAAGCCACGGCGCTGGTCGCGCGCAACGGCGCCCACTGGTTCCGTCCCGGCCTGCGCGTGTTCTTCGTCATGCCTGGCACGCCCGAGGATCGGACTTCTGGGACCGGCGCGGCGGCGGCGACCGGGGCGCTGCGGATCGTGACGCTCGAGTGAGCTCGGGCCCACTCGGGCAGTGCTGGCGGCGATCCATGATCCGGCGTCGATCGCGCGGGTGCTCAGGGCGATGGAGTGGTCGGTCGAGGTGTCGTAGCTGCCCGATGTCGGGCAGCGCCGGCGCGGAAGGAGTCGGCCGCGTCGGTCATGCTCGTCGTTCCTGTCGCTGCCGGCAGGAAGCCATCGTTTCCATCCCTGCCCCACGACGTGAAGAAGCGACTCGGTTCCCGAGGTTGCTAGACTCGGCGGGTGACCCTGCCGATCGACGAGATCCGCGACGAGTTCGAACGTCGCCTGCACGCTGCCAACCGCCTCGTCGTCACCGCCGAGACCGGCGCCGGCAAGTCGACGCGCGTGCCGGTCTGGCTGGCCGAACTCTTCCCCGGCCTGATCCTGGTGGTCGAACCGCGCCGCGTCGCCTGCGACGCGCTGGCGGACTTCCTGTCGGCGGAACGCGGCGAGGCCACCGGCGGCTTCTTCGGCAGTCGCGTGCGCTTCTCGGATCGATCGAGCGAACGCACGCGCGTCCTGTTCTGCACGCCCGGCGTGGCGCTGCGCATGCTGGTCGAGGCGCCGGCACCGGGCGCGATCGTCGTCGACGAGTTCCACGAACGGTCGTGGCAGATGGACCTCGTGGTCGCCGCGGCGGCGAGCGTGCCGCGCCTGCGCGAAGTACCGCTGATCCTGACCTCCGCCACGATCGACGCCGAGGCGGCGGCCCGGCCGCTCGCTGCGACCACGCTGCACGCGACCGGCCGCATGTTCCCCGTCGACGTGTCCTACGAGGCGGAGACGATCGAGCCGAACGCCGAGCAGATCGGTCCGCGGGCAGCGAACGCGATCGGCAAGGCGCTGCGAACGCACGAAGGCGACGTGCTGGTGTTCCTGCCCGGGCTCAAGGAGATCCGCGCGGTCGAGGCGTCGCTCGGTCGATGCCCCGAAGAGGTGCTGGTCGTGCACGGCTCGCAGCCACCGGAGGCGATGCGGCGCGTGTTCCAGCGTTCGACGCGTCGGCGGATCTACCTGGCGACCAACGTCGCGGAGACCTCGATCACGCTGCCCGGCGTGCGCATCGTGATCGACAGCGGCCTGGCGAAGACACAGCTGCATCGCGCAGGGCGCGCCGTGCTGGCGACGGTGCCGATCTCGCAGGCGTCGATGCAGCAGCGCGCCGGGCGCGCGGGACGCGTCGCGGCCGGCGTGTGCGTGCGGCTGTGGTCGGAGCGCTTCGGGGTCGAGCCCTACCAGCGCCCGGAGATCGAACGCGTCGAACTCGACGACCTGCTGCTGCAGGCCGCGGAGCTCGGCCTCGTCGGCGCTGCGTTCGACCGCGCCACGTGGATCACGCCGCCGCCGGCGTTCGCGGTGCAGCGCGCGCTCGCGCGCATGCAGTCGCTGGCGGCGGTGGACCAGCGTGGGTTGACGGAACGCGGCAAGCGGCTGGCCCGGCTGCCGGTGTCGGCGGACGAAGCGGTCCTGCTCGTCGACGCGCCGCCCGCGATCGACGCGACGCTCTGCGACCTCGTCGCGATCCTGCAGACCCGCGGTGGCTTCCTGCGCCACCTCGACGAACTCGGCCCTGGCGAGCGCGCCGCGGCGATGGCCGCGCGCAGCGAACTGCTCGCCGGCGTCGGCGACGAGGTCACCACGAACCTGCGCTTGTTGCGCGCCGGCGAGGCGAGAACGCACCATCTCAGCCAGAAGCGGCTCGACGAAGCGCGTGCGATCAGCCGGCAACTGCGCGAGCTGACCGGCGCTCGCGGCGAAGCGACGAAGGGCCTCGACGCCTTCCTCGTGGCGCGCCTGCCGCAGGTGGGCTTCGTCCGGCGGCCGCGCGCGGAGACGTCGACGGCGCGTTCCGTGCCCTGGGCCAATGGCACCGTCGAGGTGCAGGTGTTCTCGTTCGAACCGCTCGACCCGGCGGTCGAGCCGCGCCCGTGCAGCGCCGCCGTCATCCTCGAGACCGAGTGGCTGGCGTCGGCGAGCGGTGTGCGCGGCATCGGTCGCATGCTGCTGCCGTCGGACCCGAAGGTGTTCGCCGCCGCGCGCCTTGGCGAAGCGACGCTCACCGACGTGCAGCTCGACAAGGGTTCGTCGGGTCGGATCAGGATCACGGCAACGCGCGAGCTGCAGCTCGCCGGAGTGCGCCTGGCGAGCGACGAAGTCGAACTCACGGGCGCCGACCTGCATCGGGCCATCGCCGACTTTGTGCTCGCGAACCGGCTCTTCCGCGGCGCAGGCGAAGACCTGCGCGATGCGCTGCACGGCTGGGCGCTGTTGGCGCAGTGGCCGGACGAGTCGGTCGCCGAACATCGCAAGGTGTCGGCGCCGGCACCGACGGATGCCGCGGCCTGGCTCACGCAGCGGCTGGCGACGCTCGGCGTCGAAGCGGCCGAGGATCTGGCGCTGCTCGACGCGAAGGACCTCGTTCCCGATCTGGAGGCGGCGACCGGAGTGCCCGCGTGGATCGCGGCGCCGATCCTGAAGGCCTTCCCGCGCGTGTGGCTGCACGAGGGCGGTCAGTACGCATGCACCGTGCGGCCGACGAGTCGGACGGTGGAGCTCGAGCCGATCGACGGCAAGGCGCGCAAGCTCAAGGAGCCGCCGGCGGCGGCGCTGCCGCGCTTCCACGGGTTCCGCGTGGTGTTCGTGCAGGGCAGTCGCCGGTTGACGCTGCGTTGACCCGCAGTGTGGTCGTCGTTGGCAACTGTCGGCGCGGGCATTTGTGTAGACAGGTGCCGATGCATCGGCGGCCATCGGTCCCGCCCCTTGCCGCCCCCGTGACCCGGCTGCTAGCTTGTCGCGGCGGGAACGGTCGGACTCGAGCTCGATGCGAGTGCTTGGCCGCCGCCGCGAGTCGACCATGCGCAACCATTTCCTCCGTGCGGCGGCCTCTATCCTCCTGGTCGCGACACTGCCCGCGCAGTCGCCCTGCGGTTCGAGCTGGCTGGGCAGCACGGCCCCGGGGACCGATGGCGTCGTGCTGTCGAGTGTGGCGTGGGATCCGGATGGTGCTGGGCCCGCGAGCCCCGTGCTCGTCATCGGCGGTAACTTCACGCGCGCTGGCGGCGTGTTCGCGGACCGGGTCGCTACGTTCGATCCAGCGAGCGGATCCTGGTCGGCACTCGGGAACGGTCTGAGCGGCAACGTGTGGGCTCTGACCGTTCTGCCCACGGGCCAACTGCTCGCAGCTGGGGAGTTCGTGTCGTCGGGCAGTGCGTCCGTTCGGGGGCTCGCGCAATGGTCCGGCACGTCCTGGATCCCGTTGGGCGGCAGCTTGGGCAACGGGTATCTGCGCGCCCTGCTCGTGGCGCCCGGCGGCGACCTGATCGTCGGCGGCGACTTCACTTCGATCGGCGGCGTTGCCGCTCGGCGCGTTGCCCGCTGGAACGGCACGACGTGGTCGCCGCTCGGCGCGGGGATCGGCAGTGCGACGCTCAATTCCGGCAGCGTGAATGCGCTCGCGTTGTACCCCAACGGTGACCTGGCAGTCGGCGGCCGATTCTCGTTGGCCGGCGGCAGTCTCTCTGCCGGTCTCGCCCGCTGGAATGGCAGCAACTGGGTGTCCCTCGCCTCGAGTCTGGGCGGTTCGGTACCGTTCGGACCGCAACCCTCGGTGGAAGCGCTGTTGGCGCTGCCGAGCGGCGACCTGCTGGTGGGGGGAAGGTTCGATCAGCTCGATTCCTGGCTTCCGGCCAAGAACCTCGCCATCCGCACCGCGAGCGGGTGGTCGTTGCCGTGCTCGACGATGGGCACCCCTGCCGGCCTGCAGTTTCCTCTGGTCGCAAACCTCAGGTTCGATGGCACTGGTGCGGTAATCGTCGGCGGCGCCTTCACCCATGTGGATGGCATCCCCACGAACGGCATCGCGCGCTGGAACGGCACCGCGTGGTCCGCGATCGGGAGTGGCGACCTCGGCATTGTCTACACCACTTCGTGGTGGGCGAACGGCGACCTCTGGGCTGGTGGTTCGTTCCTCAACTCCGGCGCGGTCGTCGCGCGCGGCCTCGCTGCGTGGGACGGCTCCGCCTGGCGCGCGACGAGCAATGTGGTCGCCTCGGTTTTCGACAATTGGATCTGGGCGCTCGCGACGCTGCCGGATGGGAGTCTCGTCGCCGGCGGACGGTTCGGAAGCCCCGGCAGCACGACCGGTGTCGCGCGACGATCGGGGGGCACCTGGAGCAGCATGCCCGGGCTGCCGTCCTCCTCGACCGTCTCCAGTCTGGCGACTGCGGAGAACGGTGACCTGATCGCGGGGCTGAATGGTGTCTGGCGCTGGAACGGTGTTGGTTGGGCGAGCCTCGGCCAGGCATCGCCGGCGAACGCCGCCGTCTCGGCTGTGTTGCCGCTACCAGGTGGCGACATCGTCGCCGCCGGCAGCTTCACGAGTCTCGGTGGCTACAGCGTGGCACGCATTGCCCGTAGGAATGGCTCGGTGTGGACGCAACTCGGCGCCATCCCCGACGGCTTCGTCAACGCCGTGGTGCGCCTTGCCAACGGGGATCTCGTCGCCGGCGGCACCTTCACGACCGCGGGTGCGGCTGGCACTGCCTACCTCGCGCGCTGGAACGGCACGAGTTGGACATCGCTCGGTGGGTCGTTCAACGGCCCCGTCGACTGCCTCGCGGTGCTGCCGAACGGCGATCTGGTCGCCGGCGGGCAGTTCGGCGTACCCGCCCTGGGCCTCGCCCGCTGGAATGGGGTCGGTTGGTCGGCTCTGGGCACAGGGCTGAACGGCATCGTGAGATCCCTCGCCGTCCATCCCAACGGCGACCTGCTCGCGAGTGGTTCGTTCTGGCTGGCGGGCGGTCAGTTCGCGCTGCACTTCGCCAGCTGGGACGGCACCAGCTGGGCTGGCTTCGCCGAGGGGCTGAGCGACATCGCGCACGCGTTCGCGTTCCCCGGCGAAGGTACGGTCGCTGTCGGTGGCCGCTTCCAAATGTCCGGTTCGAACTACTCGCCGTACTTCGCCGAGCTGGCGCCCTCGTGCCCACCGGCGATCGCCGCCACCGGCGCGGGTTGCGCCGGATCCGGCGGGCCCAACGTGATGACCGCGACCACGCCACCGTGGGCGGGCGGCTCGTTCGAGGTGCGCACGACGGGTTTGGCCGCGAACTCGATCGCGATCGCCGTGTGCGGCTTCAGCGCCCTGGCCGTGCCGTTGCCCGCGATCCTGCCGGAAGGTGTCGCGGGGTGCATGCTGCACGCTGCCCCCGACCTGTTCAGCGCGCACATCGCGGTCGGTGGACAGGTGACGGTGTCGCTTCCGTTGCCAGCCGTCGCCGCACTGGCGGGGCAGCAGCTCCATCGGCAAGTGGTGGCGTTCGAACTGGACCTCGCGGGGACGATCACCGCGTTCACCAGTTCCAACGCGCTGGTGGCGACGATCGGCGTCTTCTAGTGGGTTCCTCTCCCAGCAGCCGGCTGGGCGCTGTTGGCGCAGTGGCCGGACGATGCGGTCGCCGAGCATCGCAAGGCGGCAGTGCCGGCACCGACGGATGCCGTGGCTATTCCAAAAGCCGCTCCGCGGCGACGGCTTCGATCTCGGCGTGCAACGACGCGTCGCCGTGCCGGCGCAGTTGCTCCAGTACCCAATCGGCGACTGCATCCTCGCGCGCGTAGCTCGCGGCCTCCAGCAGGACCCGTTGGCAGGCGACCGGCGCGTGCAGGATCTCCGGCGTGGCTCGCCGGCAACCGAGCACCTTGATGAGGCTCTCGGCCGCGTTCTCTCGCACGCCCTCGTCGCCGTCCTGTTCCAGCAGCGCGACCAACGCGTCACGCACCTGCTTCTCGGTGCCGTGACCCAGCAGGTCGGCGACCAGCCTCCGGACCGATGGATCCGCGTGCCGTCGGAGGCGGAGCAGGCTGTCGAACCCGATGCGCCCTTTGGCTCGCGACAGCGGCTCGTCGAGGTCGCGCAGGCCTCCCAGCAGTACCTCGACGTCGGTCGCGCGGCGAACGACCTCCCAGCCGCGGGCGTAGGCGGCCCGCAGTCGCCGCATGAACTTCGGATCCCCGGAGCCGAGGCAACCGAAGCACACACACAACGCGGTCGGCAGGGGATCGGGGGACTTGGTCCAGCCGACCAGTTGCCTCGGTTCGACGACGCGCAGGATCTCCTTCCTGTCGATCTTGCGCGGCACGACCACCTCGGCGCCCTTCGGGTTGGCCATCACCCAGGCTGCCGCTTCGGCGGCGGTGGTGGTGTGGTGCGTCTTCCAGTAGCAGCCGACGTGCACCGCTTCGTCGTCCGGGATGCGGAAGTGCACCGCCACCATGCGCTGGCCGTGTTCACTGCGCAGTTCGCGCAACCATTGGTACGTCGTCCAGAAGTCGGCGACGATCGGCATCGCGTAGACGCCGCGGATCTTGGACTGGCCGGCGATCTCGATCCGGGTGGGTTGGGCCGAGATGCCACCGCGCAGGATGGCAGCGCTTCGGGTGACCGGGGTGAGGTGGAGCAGGCGCACCGACGCATGCTAGCCGCGTGGCTCCTGGCCGACTGCGTCGCGTGGACCGGGGCTAGGCCCGCTGCATCGGTGCGTCTAGCCTGCGCCGCCCGGAGAACCCCATGCGCGTCATCTTTGCGTTGCTGTTGGCCTCGTTGCCGCTGGTCGCCCAGGCGTCGTGGACGCAGCTCAATCCGAGCCAGAGCCCGCCCCTGCGCGGCAGTGCAACCTACGTCTCGCACGATGCGAGCGGCTCGTTGCTGCAACTCTTCGGCTTCGACCTGGCGAGCGGCACCTTCGCGACGACGGCCTGGCGATTCCAGGGCGGTTCGTGGGCACTGCAGCCGGGACCGCTGCCGCCGCTGCGTGACGGCGCGTCGACCGCCTATGACGCGGTGCGCCAGCAGGCCGTGTTGTTCGGCGGCTACTCGCCGATCACCAGCCAGATGTTCACCGACACCTGGTTGTGGAACGGCGTGAAC